>ENA-UOUE01000075-UOUE01000075.1-compost-metagenome-genome-assembly--contig:-NODE-75-length-72285-cov-10.658154_pt1 | contig 72285 bp, 60 predicted proteins | sample MGYA00238146_ERZ747223 | MGnify/ENA primary metagenome ERZ747223 (study PRJEB28781, sample SAMN06268865) | compost metagenome | isolation source: single cell | place: USA: California, Emeryville, Joint... | reverse complement strand
TTCTGCATCTTCAGGCAATTGGTTAGCCAATGCGTGGAATTTCTTTGCGAATATTGGCGAATTTGAAGTTTCTTCTTGTTCATCACTTGGTATGCTACCATCGCTCAGATCCTGGTACATTTTTGAGATCTGTTTGTACAACGAACGGGACTGCTTTAGCATTTCTTGGATCTTTTCCTGATTTAATTCTTCATTGAGATTGCTCTTCAATAGCTTTAAAATGTCTCGACACAGGTTTCGTTTGTTTTCCCGGGAATATTGAGTCTCTAGTTCAAAATAATATGAGATAACAGGCCATAACAGGTCACAAAGTACCCAATCGCAGTTCGTCACTATCTGAAAAACCTGCAGATTCCTTGCTTTGTCGATTTTTCACTTGATCAATAAGCTGATTAGCCTGATCATTTGGGTATTTTCCGTGATTCGCTTTCTGAAAGAGAGAATCGAGGGTATTCGCTACCACGGCCAGGTCAGAATCTTCCATACTCGCTTCAAGGAGTGCTTGATCGTTCTTTAGAATCAAGCTGTTATCGTCGTATTGGGTGGTTGAAGGGTTCATGTAGTGGTGACAAAATTAACAATTCTTACTTGTAGAGAGGTATGATTTAAATTTTATAAACTGATAGAAGAAGGGATCATCACTATGAATCTGTCAAGAAAAGCGAGTCTAACTTACTTTACAAAATTTGAAAAATTGTGATCGATGTGGAATAGAAATTCAAATTGAAATTATATAGATCTATTTCATATGGAAAAGCTGCGTTCAAAGATGCAACACTATATTATTAATTTTCTTTCTTACCTATAGAAAATAGCATTAAGGGATTGATACTTTGATACAGGAATTTGAAAAGGAGGGGGCAGTTTGAATAAATCGCTTATAATATAAATCCCTCTTAGGTATGGAAAATCCTAATCCATTATTATTCCCAAATTCGATGGAAATGACTGCAAAATCACAAATTATTTACTTTTCAATTAACCCATCATATGATATTTTGAGCTTTCACGAGATTACGAGGTGAAAAGGCAAAACCTCGAGAATAAGACGCCTTAATCCCATAACACTAACCATCATACTAATTGAATATTTTCAGAGATAACTACTACGAGTCCCTGCTGTCTTCAATCAAAGGAGCAACAAGCCTTTTCTAAGCATCTTAACCTGTTAATAAATTTGGCATTCTGCCATCACAATAATCAAGCACTTCTATTCATTTTCTGAAAATTTGCATCCAATGTTTTTTATTTATTTCGAAACTATTTATTTTCACATTCATAATAAAAAAGAATATCTAACTCAATGAGCGGAGGTACCGGCGACAAACCCGCCACCTTTTGGCAGGCAGCTGAACTGGCAATGAAATCACTATCTCAATCTGACCCAAGTATCAAAGCAGTCTTGAATGCGAAAACCAAATCTTGTGGTGCAGAACTTGAAAAAGATATCAGCTTCATAAAGAGCTTCCAGGTCACCAAAGCTATCATCAAAGATCCCAAAGACACATCTTGGATGGATCTACAAGATAAAAAAAATGTCGAATGCATGACGAAGGCTGAGAAGGAGACTAAAGAGTTGTTTAAAGGCCCAATTGCAGAACTTGACTTTTGCAAAGAACTTTGCCTCCAGAAATTCCCAAGCATGGGACAAATAGTATCAAAGACACAATGTAAACGTGTGTGTGAGGATGACTACCGGACTCAGTGCAGAAACATTTCCAATAGTTATTTCACAGAATATGATGAAAACGGCAAGAAACGAGACCACCCGCGACCTAGCCGTGAAGAACTCTAGCTTAACTGTGAATTGATTGATGATTTCATTATGTATTTTAGGCTAACTGTTACATATTTTCATGCATAGGGGAAAACATACATGTACATACACAAACGATTAAGCAAACCAACAAAATGAGTATTACACCGGAAGGAATGTATTCTGTCGCTTACTAGCACTTCCTCCTAATAATTTCCCGAAGCATGACTTGCAAGTACCCAAGCAACAGTTCTGTAGTGATCCTACCACGGTTAATCCACCAGGGACGGACGAACCGATTAACCACATCAAACTAACAATCTAGTTTTATTTTGCATTAGTTAACAGGTAAATGCAGGTTCAATGTTACCTGAGCAATGGCAAATACTAAGGAAAACACAAAACTCCTTGAAACCATTGAGAAGTAGAAGGTTCCTACCAGGCTGATTGCATACGCAGCTGAATATTTAATTTTTTCGGCTTTCAATAAAGATCTGAGGAAGGTTTTTGGATCTCTGACCAGTGCAATCGCTGATAGGAAGCAGATTGAGGCTATTGCAAATGAGAAACTGAACTTTGAAGGCCAAATCAGAATGGCTGGAAGGTAAAATAAAGCAATCATCAAAAAGAAGCTGCCGGCAACGAGAAGAAGTATAATATAAGGAAGGTTCTTTGCGAAATTCATTGATGCGTTCATTTGATCTTGTGATTGTGCGAGGACTGAGCGCGTCTTAGTTAGAGAGCTAAAAAATCCGTCTTTAAGCTTATCTGCATAAGATGTAATAAGGCCTTTCTCTTCGCTGTCATCGCTTAAGTCTTTATGGGAAGGATTGTGGGTCTCTTCTTTCTTTGTTATTTTCGAAAACAGCCCATTGAACATAGAGGTACGATCTGAATCGCTGAGATAAGAGTCATACTTTTTCATTTGTTTTGTTAATTGTTCGTTTTTTTTGTCGAGATAATTAAGGCAAGTTATCGAAAACTCTAAAAGAGTTTTTCCCGAATAGCTTTCATTTGATCTGACGTGGAAATAGAAAAATAGGCACTGAATCGGAAAATTTCTTGTAAAAAGTTTTACGAAAGTAAAGTCAAACCAGGCATATATATTTTTTTTATTGATGAAATAATTTGTGAGAGACTCAGCCTCGGCAGATAGAAACAAAAGTATCATGGTCGCAGTCATGGAATTGACAGAAGTAAAGCATAATTGAATTAGTATATTAACAATTTCTTTTGCCTTCACATAGAATCGAGAAAAAATGGATCTGGTGTGAAGCAGTATTTCTTAAATCAGTCAAAGATACGATTTCTATGAGTAGGAAAGCATGGATTTATTGCAAATAAAGGAGGTATACTTTTATCGATACTTCGAATGCAATGCTTATTTGTATTATTATCTGTGAAATTCCATGGAAGCAGCAGCTATATTCTAGTAAAGAAGAGATCTACAAACGTGAGTACCAGGCTGCATTCTCAATAGGGTCAAAAGAAGCAAGGACATAACGGATATTCCGGAAATTAAATCTTCGAAGAAATTTCGAAAGCATTCCAAAATAAATAAGATATGATACGAGTATCAGTAATTTTGGTAGAATCGGACCAGATGTATTATTTCTCAATGCAACATTGACAATTTCGGGTTGGAAGGGATGGTGGCGCAGTACAAAGCTATAATAGAGAAATCAAAACTTTGTCAAAATTTGACGGGAGTCCTATAAATAAAAGTTTATTATCTCCAATTCCAGTCAAGTGTACCAATTACTGTTGACCTGAGAATTGGAAAAATCAAAAAATCGCACCCCACCATTATTGATGTCATATTATTTTTTGGGCTTCACCACTGTCGTTTCGAAAAAATGTATTGTGTAATTGATTTTGAGACAACTTTTCTTCAAGACAATCCAATAGCTTCATATCTCACAACAACCGTTTGGTTTGATTATTCCATGGTAATAGAGGTGAGCTATGTGTAAAAAGCAATGCGACATTATATATTATTTACAGCACACATGCTTTTTATGAAAAGATACATTTGGAATTTTTTCTTTGATACTTGGAGCATTGAGATGTTTTGGCTAATATCAAGGAGTGTCATTATCAAAAGCATAAATTCTAAATAGTAATAACCTACCCAACTCCTTGATTGGATACAATTGATGAATGAAATAAGTATATTTTCTCAATTTTCTCAAATGATTTCGGCTGTTCCGATGCTTTCTCTCGCAATTTCACTGTCCATTAATTCATTAAGTTGTGAATACAATTCATGAAATAAACAGTTCCAATTCTGTAGATTCAACAGATAATTCCTATTTTAATTGGAAGCTCCCTCTAAGTTAATGGGAAATATTTTCCGGCTTTGTATTATTACAAAAAGAAAGATCGATATACGTAAAGAAAAATGTTCAATCATAATTCATAGTATATTAATGATAATATCGTTTCTTCTATCATTTCTCCTCAAGTTTTCTCACACCTTCCTATCTAATTTGCGAAAAATGACCTCTATCATTGTTCTCAAGCGACTATCAAAGCCAGGTCTCAAGAAAAACTGCTTGCAGAAAGAAAGATGCTGAGAATCCAACTCCCTCTCAGTTGTTAGTTCAAAGAATTAACTAATTCCTGTAAAGCTTTACTTTAGAATAAATTAATTTTAGAGTCTATTTTTCAGAGAGTCGTATAAATGCTCAAATCCGTCTCCAAAACGGCCAAAACCCTCCTGAAAACCCCAGCGTCCGGATTCTGTACCTACGTGCGATATTTGGACCCTGCGAAACACATCACAATGAACCACAACTTCCAAAACGTTTATGAAGATTCCGTGAAGTTGGGAGCATACCCTCTCCCAAAAAGAGAGCCGGTTAAGGAACTCAGCCAGAAATACGTCCCTGAGATCGTTAAAACCGTCTACGACGTCATCAACCGCAAGCAAGTAATCCTTACCTTGAGCTGAGAGAAACTCAATCTGAATTATTCATTTTTGTAGCCTGGCGCGAAATTGGACCCTGCGAAATACAAGGAACACAGAGATTTGACCTGGGAAGAGCTCGGTGTGAAGATTGAAGACCATATTGGCGAGATCACGTTGGCTCTTTCAAAGAATATTTTCCTCACCGAGCACAAATTGAGATACACTGTGGAGCAAAGAAAACGTTACCAACTCACCAGCTCCATTTATTCTGGAGCAGCTTTAAATAATTCAGACGTCAGCCTCTTTTTCGACAGCTACAACAGCTTCATCTGGAGATCCATTGATAGATCCAACCTTTTCAGAGACCCAAAAATCAAGGGTGTTAAATCTTTCCATGAAAAGTCCGTTGAAGATTTCTCTGCTGCGCCAACTGGTATCTTCCAACTCAAGAAAGACATTCCTGAGAACCACAATTTGATCAATAAACTTATGAATGTTCTTCACTCTTAAAAAGGAGTTCATAGGCAAGGTATAGAAGAGGTCCTTTTACAGAAATTGAATATTGATAAGTAATTTGCTTATCTTGAACTGTTCAGCAGTAAGGTGATCCATATTACTAAAATCATCAAAAACCCGACAATTTGAATTTATTTGAATTCTATCAGTCTTTGCCTATTCTAAACACCACATCATTGCTTAATCTTACAACAATTCTGAAAAATTAAACGAAATGAATGGTAGTGAGGCAACAAATATTCTTTAACAGAGGATCGTAACTTTAATATGGCAATTGTTTGCACATTTTCAGAAATTAGAGTTTTGCTGAGAACAGTATTTTGCTTTTGCCTTTCATTGTAATACTCTAGCCTCTAGTAATATCAGGTGGTAGCCAATACTTTAAAGCCGAAAAAAAGTTTATCATAGACCTAACTTTTTTGAGAGAAGGAAATCTTAACAAAATTAAAACTTTGAAGAAGGTCTCGCACAGAAATAACGTTTTTTTTGGTAAACAGACATCTCTCCGGGAAAAGAATTTTTTAAACTCTAGCTATCGTAGCATAGGAGAGCACTACTCCTCACAGAATTCTAGGATGAAATTTCTCTCTTTGTTCTACTCCTATCTATTCCTTGCATTGAGTCAGAATAAATGTTCACTTGTTCCGCTAGTCATCTAATGCCACATTAATAATCTTATTTTATAGTATTTTTTGAACTTTTCACTTTAGTCCCTCATTCCTTCTTAAGCTGAAATAAAGAACATGTAATAATTTTAATTTTTGACGAACATTGCAATACTAGCCTTGAATCTCTCATCTCAAGGATGCTAAGCGATAACAAAATCAGCGACTATAATGATTTCAGCAACTTGATGGTGAAGATGAAGCAGGTTTACGGCTTCTACTACGTACGAATCAAAGAAAACCCTCCATTTCCGATAGTTAACTCTCCATTTCCGATCGAAGTCGACCTCGTTGACTACGTGACGAAAAAACTGCCTGATACACCTTGCATTGTGACCTCATGCAGCGACTCAAAATGCATTTATGACATGAAAACGCTTTTCGAGCTGTATACTAAATCCAAACCATGTCCCTACTGTAGAAACAAAATGAAATTCGACGATATGTTCTACGATGGAAGTTTGGCAATGATTGCGAAAGAAATTAGGAACCTTTCAAACTTCCGAATAAAGTTTTTCTCAAATCAAGAATGGAGAAGCCTTGCGGATTACAGTATCAAAGGCAGAGTGGATACATCATCTACAATTTTACTGCAATTAAGCTCTTTATACATTGAAAACGCTATTAAATTCAAGGATAGGTCAGAGGAATATGACAGCGATGCCTCCTCAACGAGTTTTGGTAACGTGCAGTCAAAAGATTTCATTGCTAATCCATGCTAGACTCAGACAAACTTCAGGAAAAATGGGAAGAAGAGTTTTTTTTCGAAAGACGCAAAGCAGATATCGCTGCCACGAAAAAGAGTATCAAGCTGGTTCCCGAATCGAATACTCTTATATTAACAATTCAGATCTATTCACAAAAATCTGAAGGAAAAGCCTATTCATGTTATCACGGGCGGAAATCTGAAAATCGCAGATTAGAATTTGATTATGCAGATTGCGCTGTGAACCATGATGAGCACTTGGTGTACACCGACGGTTCTCGAGTGTTGGGAGGGTCGATCACTCTTTCAAATGACATTATTTTCAAAGAATATGTTTATCTTGATGTCACGTACAAAGTGTTCAAGGTTGCTGCTGGATTTAAGTTCTTCTATATCATTGGGATAGACGATAAGGATCAATTGTGGATTAATCATTTCCCGAGTTTAGAAAAACAAAGAGTTTTTCAGATTAATCACGAAAAAATAAAGCTGGAAGGTGTTGCTTCAATTAAAGGATTCGTAATGGAAGATACAGAGTTGTATATATTTTTCTTTAATAAGTTTGACTGCGTGTGCTTGGTCTTGGTGTTTAACATTGAGCAAGAGGTTATTTTGATCGAAGAGAATTTTAAGGTGAAAACGAAGATTGAAGAAATGTGGCATGATAAGAACAAGAGAGCGATTGAATTCAAAAGCGAGAAGAAAAGGTTATGCTGGAGAATTGATGGTTCGGAAATTGAGGAGCTTCCCTATGATGAAGAAGGAGAAGGTCAATTTGGGGTTAGGGATGAAAGTTTAGCTGATGATAAGGATCAAGATTCTCGAAGTGATTCTGTCGTTATGAACGAGGCCATACAAGCTTCTGGTTTGACTGGAGGAAAGGAGAAAACCATTTTAGAACAGCAGAGTTGAGAAGCAAATTACTTTTGATTGAAAGTGGATTAGAATAGCTTGATGCTCCATAACTATGATCACATTTAATTCTTGAGTTGCATGTTGCTTGATCTGATGATCAGGGATACTTGACTGTAATGTTTTTTTATCACTCGACTTGTTTCTTAATTGAAAATTTGTGAACTCTACAACCTGTTTATTAGCTAGAGAGTTTTACATGTTTATGGTGATTAATGAAGCCATCACACTTCGTGAGTGAGTACTACTAAGAGTTTTATGATTTAGGCTGAGACAACAAAGGTAAAATTTTAAATTTTTTTGTTCGAAGCTTGAAAAAAGTCAATTTATTGCTATCAATGTACGAGAGGGACTAGCAAGCAATGAGCACCGTATTTGCTCAACGATTTCAAGAAATACTATTTGGGAAGTGATTTCAATCTCTAGTCAGTTTCTTGAAATGCTTCTCAAGTCTCTTTTATTTTCGAACGAATGAAAATACACAAAAATAGATATTAGTTTTTTATGAAGGGGAGTCTGCGAATTTGAATCTCCTCTATACTTTGAAAATCTTCTCAAATAATCAAGAGAGAGACCTATAGTTTCTCTCATATCATCGATTTTATTGCTCTTGGTTTTAGAGAAGAAATGTATCATGAAATTTTATTATCTCTGGGAAACAAGAAAGGGTCATATAGGTAAGTATCAATAAAATAATTCTTCAGTGTTTCTTTCTTAGCTCTGCATCCTTTCTCAAGGTTACGCTAGAGGAACACCTTTCTTAAGGTTACGCTACTGGAACACCTTTCTTAAACAAAGCAGATAGAAGTGGTAAGAGCTAAATTCGAATTAATTAAAAAACTCATTATATGATATATAATAAATTACTTCCATCGGACGTATTGCCGGAATAAGCGGCTTTGCCAGTCTTGAAGTCCAGCAGACTAACTGAACTATCGTCCGATGCGCTTGCTAATAGATCTCCACTTGGATTCCATCTCACACAATAGACTCTTTCTATACGTATAGAATTTCCCAAATGATTAGATAAACCGAGGAGGAGGAAAGAAAATGAATATCATGCAACAAAAGAAATTTGCTTGATTTACTTGAATGAAGATCATCATAAGTTTTGACAATTTTTGCTTCTCTTTTGTCAAAGATCTTAAGACTTTTATCGTCGCCTCCTGCTGCCACCAGATTTCCATTGATAGGACAAACATCGATTCCGTATGTGTATACTATATTAAGTAGTAAATGCCAAATTACAGTCATTTCGAAAAGCAAAACAATATAATTAGCAGTTTCTTGACAAAGTACAGAAGAAATATTTCAGGCTCCCAGCTTAATGGAAACTGATCACAATCGAAAGGTATATGAAGAAAAAGAGATGATAGCCATTTTCGTTCGAATTACTAAAGGGCGTTTCGAGTTCGACTGGATCTGCAAAAGTCAACATTTGCTTCTCAACATCCAGAATATTGAGGCTGCTGAAACCATATTTCACGAATAGAAAAGGTTCGTCAGCGTTCGGACTCCACCTGCAACGACTCCATAATCCTCCTTAAGGTGGAAAAACGATAAAAAGGACCAGGAGGCTGAATTAAATCACCTTTACATTGCACGTCAATTTCAAAGGCCTCCTTATCGGAGTTCATATCTGATATTAAACATCTTCCATAGCGGGTGATAGTCGCCACACTCTCTCCAGTAGGATTGAAATCGAAGCCTGTAACAAAGTCTTTATAAAAAGACGTTGAATGAAGATGTGGTTAAAAAATTGCCAATGTACTCTTTCCAGCCCAGTTTTTAGAATTCCATTTCGATTTTCTGAGCAACTTGACACTGTGGTTACTGCTCCTTCCAGAAGAATATCCAACGCTGTATAAATGGTAAGCCACTTTTCCCACAAGAGGGATTGCGCCAAGAACATTCCTCCTCGCGTTATATGTGACATCTCCATCACCAGGTACTAAGAAACAATAATTCGATTAAATCGCAGTCATAATTGAAGAGAATCTTGCTTCCAGTAACTTCTCCAAAAGAGTAAATTTTCTTTACTACCTTCTGCGAGAGGTCAAATATTTCCATATTGGCTGAAGTTTCTTCTCCATAATTCAAGGAGACTAGTAATTTTGTGTTTGGGATTTCTTTTACGTGAGTCCAACCTCCTAAAATAAGAGAGTGTTTTTGATCAACTTTTCGAGCTAAAAATCTTATGTATGTACCTTGCTTTATTTGAACTCCTTGAAAGTGAGCATAATCTTGCTTTGTATCGATGTCTATGATGTCGATGTTGTTCTGTTCGTGTGATGACCATGCGAGTAGAGTTGGTGATGCTGATGTTTCATTTATTGGTGTTCAAAATACAGATGAAATAGTAACAGCAATAAAAAGAGAAATCAGTAGAACAGAGCAAGATTATGGTATGGTATTCAAAAGAATATTCTACCAGTAAAGAGTTTGGTCGTTTTAGGAGCATCGTGGGCTATAGCATCACCCTTGGCTTGCTCTGGCTTTTCAATTGATGTAAGAGCGGCATCATGATCTGCCAGACTTTCGTTTGTTGCTGGCGTCGTTGTTTCCATTTTTTAAAGACAATTGGATTTGCTAAAATATTTTTTATTTCGCTATTAAAATTTATTCTGTTTATTTTTGTAAGGCTTAAGTTGAATTAGAGGAAAAACCTACCCAAAAAAGATCCGTTGGCTGTACTGTCATTAACTTTGAATTAGAGATTCATTCAGTCTTTTTAAAGAATGCTTCTAGATGGGTCAGGCAGGAAAAAAAAGCGCCAAATAATAATGAACTCAAAGCAAGGAATTTTTTCTCCTGAAGCACAGATTATAGTTTTCTTAAACTTCTTCTTTTCGATAATCATATTTTGTATCAGAATATGCCTGATTCCAACTCAATTTGTTAAGAAGTTTGCGAAACCAAAACATTTTGGTATGATAGACCTCATTCCACTCTAACATGTACATCTTTAGTTTACTTAAAAAATGATATTTGGCCAATTCTGCTCTTTTCAACTTGTTTTCAATTCTTGCTCAAATGAAGCAGACGGACGACGCATAGTCTAGTTTTACATGGAGAGAAATATAACAATAGTATAAGTTACTTCCGCCTATGGTGGTTCCTGTATACAGGGTCTTCCCAGTCTTGCAATCGACAAGCTTTGCTGTCTTATCGCTGGCAGCGCTTGCAAGCATATCTCCATTTGGACTCCATCGAACACAAAGGATTGTAGCTGTTATCAAAAAAAATAAAAATAATTGAGATGAGAAAGATGAAAAGGAAATTATTTAAGTCGAGATCTTACATAAATGAAGGTCATCGAAGGTATTGACAATCCTCGAAATTCGTTTGTCAAATACCTTGACAGTTTTATCAGAACCGCCTGTTGCAAGTAAATTTCCATTGTTAGGGCAAACATCAAAACCGCAGACAGAGTCTATTACATTTCATATCAAGCGATGCCAGAAGTGCCGTAATAGAGAAAAAAGAATGAAGTCACAAGGTTAATGAATTTTATTCAGCAGAGGAGAAATGATATGATTATTAATTCTCCTGGCCCACGGAAAGAAGAATGTGAAAAATAATGAACGCAAGATTCGCGAAAATTACAAACTGAATCAAGTCGAACGGGATCTGTCAGATTTAAAGATTTCTTCTCAACATCCAGGATGTTACATTTGCTGAGATCATATTTGACAAATAAGAATGGTTCGTCCATATGAGGGCTCCATCTGCATCGACTCCACAGATCTATCAAAGAAACATATATGAACGAGAAAAGATGTTTGGTCTCCTTGAAAAAAATAATTTTGAAATGAATAATAATGTAGTCAATAGATCAATCAAATTATTGTATCAATTACAGACGAAAGAGAGTGGATTTCTAAGTTACCCGATATGTTGCCTAGGTTTAGGTGAAAGCTGTAGTGGTCAGTATTCACATCTGATATTAAGCAAACTCCATATTTGTCGATAGTAGATATCGTCTCTCCAGCAGGATTGAAATCAAAGCCGGCAACCCAATTCACTTGGAATAAATTTGAAAGTGAGTGAGGATGACAAAAATCCATAAATTACTGAATTTATTGGTATATTGTGGATGCCATTTCACTTTTCTCAAGAGCTTTACATCATAGCTACTCTTCTTTCCAGAATACCCAATATTATAAATATGGCAAGCTGTTTTCCCTCCAACAGTGATTGCACCTAGAATACTCCTTCTTGGATTATAGGTCACGTCGCCTTGTCCAACCACTTGAAGAAAAAATTATTAGAGATTGCTAGAAGAAATGCATTTCCAATGGAAAAGTGAGAAAATTTCTAATTTAAATTAGTGGATTCAAGATTACATCCGTGAACTTCTTCGAAGGAGTAAATTTTCTTCATGGTTTTACAGGAAATGTCAAATATTTCCAAGTTGGCAGATTTATCCATGACATGATTGAGTGAGATCAGCAATTTCGTGTTTGCAATTTCCTTCACATGAGTCCAGTTGTCCGGAAATGCTGATAATTGGATAATTGAATATGTTTTTCGATTCTCATTACCTTCTGCGACTTGGACTCCTACAAAGGTTGCATAAAGATCCTCAGTATCGAGCTCGACAATTTTGATAGTGTTTTTCTTGCTTGAAGACCAGGCTAACAGCGCTGGAAAGGTGGGAGCTGTCATTTCTATGAATAGTTAGACCGATTAAGGATTTGATGATTAAGATGAGATGATTGAAAAAAGAAAACTTCGGAATGAGGATTAGAGCACCAGTTCTTATTGACGTGTTCATCATCATATCGTCTTTTTGCGAGCCTCTTTTGGCTTGATTTGATTCCTCAAGAGCTGTGGGAGCGGAATCTTGGCAGCCACCAGTACCATTTTTTGGTAACATTGATTATTACTCTTTTGAGAATTGCGTGTGAATCTATTATTTTTATTTTTTTTGTTTGAAATTTGAATTGGATTAATTACGGTAAAGGCTTACGATTCTCACATTTTGAAAACAAATCGTTAGCAGAAGGGACCATTAAATCCGCCCTCCGTAAATATGAGCATATGAGCTCATTAGGTGCCAGAATTAGGACACATTTAGGACACAAAACCTATCTCTTTCCATGCCAAAAGTAAAAAAAAGCTATTCGCGCCGAATCTCCCATTTTCGAACCCTCAAACAGTTTATAACAGCTAAATTATTGTTGCTATCTAAAGGTCGGCGTTAACCTCAAGTGGCTGGGATAATAACAAATCCAGTAAAGGGTATAAGAAATAAACATTAAACCCCTATAATGAAAGTGCTTTAATCTAATTGTTACCTCTTCCTCTTGGATACGATCGAAAAAAAATCAGGTAGTTGCAATGTAAAACAACAGAAATAAAACTTATGCATTATCCCTTAAATTTGCAATTCTAGAGCTGACTCCTCTTTCAAAGTCTTTATTACTTGTCATAAAGCAAGAAATGATTAATCTTCAAGACCATCATGTACGAACAAAATTGGTAAACATAATGGTTAAAAATAATCGAATGAAATTTGCCAACTTATGAGCAATAAATATACATGAATGAAGATGATTGAGCTAAGGTATAAAAGAGTTTAGAAAATTTGATCCACCACTAGCCTATGTAGACTATACTATTCAACTGCTTGCTGTTTGCTCCTCCGCTCGCATTATTCTACCAAATCATTATGAATTATCAACCAACTCATAATTTTTATACCTTCGATGCATTAATCAATAATTGATGAATCCTTTCATAAGAGCCTGGCCCAAGTTTGTGAGTTATCGTAAAATTATGAGCGATCCTAAGGATTTATTAGTCAAAATCAAGCGATTGTAGTGGGCATACTTCTTAAGGTTATCGCCTTCTCTCACCACGATTTTTGCTACCCGTCCGTTGCCAGTATCAAGATTCAATTTGAATAATATATTTGATCCTTTTCGGACGTTAGGGCTTCGTGATACCGCATGCTCATCAAGGTTTGCGCGAGAATTACTCACGGAATGCAGGTCCTTTGCAGAATGCTCTCTTCCAGGAGTTTTGAAATCTTTCAAGACGAGATTAAGGACAGGATAATTGTCTTCAGTGTGCTGAGGGATTTTTTGCCACATCTGCTTGAGCTGATGCAAGTGAGAGAAAATAAGCTGGTAGTAATCTTTGCTCAGCGAATGAACGTTCGTAAAAGCCATTGCTGTGTCAGCCAGACTATCTTTCTGTCTAAGATTGAGCACAATAACCTAATCATCCATCAGTTTCACGCTTAAAATAAAAAATTTTCTCACTCTTCTGTTTTCAAGCTCAACGTACAGCTTTCCTATGAGTTGCTCATCGTGAGACCTTGCAATGTTACGTCTGTCTGTTTCAAAGTTAAAAGGTTTGGCCTCTTTCAAATTTTTTTCAAGATGCTGTCTATCGTACGCGTTTTTGTCTCTTAAGACTAAGAGAAAAATATAACTTCTCCACATGAAGATGAATTTGAACCTTGCTCCTCGTATTTCGAAATAAAAGCCTCATATTCATACGAAGCAGTGTTAATTCTCTCTTCAATGATATCAGCAAGGCGTTTCAGCACGTTTTTCTGCGCTGGTATGTTTCGATGTTTTAAATACCTCTCAGCTACTGCCATTGCGGTATCTTCGGCGTAAATAGGAAGAATGTCGATATTCTAGTCATCGCTCGATTATTAATGATCACAATTGCAGTGTTACCCCAGAAGCATCTTCCAGATGTACAAAGATTACAGGCTGATATTTCGCTGGGACAGGCAGGCGATTGTCTGATTTAGGTGATTTCGTCCCAACATAGCTGAGACTTCTTTGTTTCTTCAGCGACTGATGGCTTTGTTTATTTTCGTCTCCTCTCATCAAACTTTTCTCAGAAGATTTGTTTTGGAAAGGATTTCGGTTTTCTTGGTCGTGGTAGTCAATCTCATAGGTATTTCCTAAGATTTTCTCATTGTAAATTTCAAAATTGCTGGATAGATGATTACTGTATTGACTCTGGTTTTGGCTCAGCTCCAACTCGTCGTGGAAACGATTCGTTCGCTTGTTCAGACTATCTTGCATAAGATCCGCTCGTTTCGGCTGTTTATCCTCAGATCGTTGGTAGTGACGCTCCTGGGTCACTTTCTCTCTCAAGACTCTTTCCTGGGAAACTCTTTCATGTTGTCCGACTTGACTAAATGACCTTTCCTCAGTAAAGGACCGTCCTCGTACAAGGTTCAGATCAATATTATTCAAAGATTCTAAGAGAGTTAATCAATATACACTTATGAAAAGGGGACAAGTATTACCTTCGAGTCTTTGAATGTCTTGATCGAGGTCTGATAGTCTCGAGTCTTTGAAAGTTGGATTCTCATAGACATCATCATCGAATGGGTGATATTGCTTGCGTCCACTTCCTTTCTCGCTGGATCCAGCGCTAATAAATTGAAACTCCTCCTTGTCTTGTGAGAGAGGGCTGGGGGCTCCATGACGCGCAGAAATCGGCTTCAAAGTTTCAATTTGGTTCCAAATTTTCGGCTCTTGATACCCAAGATCTTCCTTCTCTTCGCGATTTTGAAAGCTATTAGAAGGATGTTCTTGCTGGTATCTTTCTAAGATGCGACCAGGACTCATGGTAGTAAGCTCATTATACCCTCCCCCACTACCTCCTCCCCTTTGGAGTGTTTTTTGTGAAGAAGCTGAAGGCTGATTACCAAAATCGAGGATATTTTGGTGGACTTGATTAATTTCTTCATTGTTTCTTTGGCTCTGAACGACGCCACCGCCACCACCGCTGTTGCTCTGGAAGTTCGGATTGTAGCCAAAATGAGAGAAACTAATATTATTCTCTTCCAAGTACGAATGCTGAGATTTCTGCTGGAGAGGAAGTGCTCTGTCAAGCTTTTGTCCTGAATGTTCGCTCTTAGCAGACTGCCTTGCTTCCAACGTTGGCCTCGAATTTTGACGCGACATGGTTAGATTGGGATATATATGCTCTTCTCCAATCTGCTTCGAGAAAGATTGATCCCGCATCGACGAGTTCGAAAAGACTCGATGATCAGGGATTTTCACTCCTTCTAACGAGTGTTTAATGCCAAATAATTCATTCGTTGTGTTTTGAGGAACGCTAAGCTGACGATTGAAATTATAGTTGAATTGCTTCAAAAAATCGCTGGATTGGTCATCTTCTCTCGGAGGCAGAGCGGGTGCCTTCTCTTGTTCAAGGTTTTGAGAAAAATCACCAATATCGGGGCTAGGATCGATGTAGCTCTTCCTCAATCGCTGCTCTTGGTTTAGTTGCGCTCCTGAAGGGTTTCGCTGGAGCCCAGCAGGTTCATATTTCATGTCAGACCCTCTAGCCATCATTGGAGAGCTGTCTCTTCTGTTCTCAGCACCAAAATGGCTCTCAGAGTGCGTGTCCTTTCTTGATTCATTCATCTCGCTTAGCCCTGGTGGAGATATCCTGAAAGAGCTCTCGTTTTTCATTCCACTGGAACCCAAATGTCGATTCGTTGCCGGTAATGATCGCCTCTCAGACTCCAAAGGAGTCCCTCGGATATTAAACGAATCCATGCCGCTATAGCTCACTCCTTGTTGGACTTTAATCGGAGATGAGATGTTCAGTTTATGCGACTCATTGTGCAATTCGAGCTGATTATTCTGCGCTTGTTCTCTACGCGTGCGACGAGAACTGTCTGATAGCTCGAGTGTTGTTAATTTTTCTCGTGACTCAAGGAAATTCTGGTAATTGGGAATTGGATCCACGACTCTCTGGGCAGGTTTAACTTCCTTTTGATAGTGATATTGTGGTGGCTCTTTGTCGCTGGTTTTGGATTGGAATTCTATAGCCGAAGGTGTTGTGGTCTCTTTCCGAGAGTAATCACTATCATATTGCCCAAGCCCTGACTTCTCACTCTGAAAATTGGAATTTGATGAATATCTCTTCTTGAGGAGATGAGTCGCGCGTATCCTCATGACTTTCTGCACGAGCTCGAGGTTTTTACGAGAGACATTTGAGATTTCGAGGAAAAACATCCCGTATTGCGATGCAAAGATTTCTCCCTAAAATATCGGTAAAAGTTCAGATATTGTCTCAGAAAACGCAAACCTCTTGAGTTGAGATCTTTCGTTGGTCGTCAAGATCAGCTTTGTTTCCTAAAAGGACAAGAAAGCAGCGTTCTTTGAGATTCTTATCCTTCATTAAATACGAATAGCTAATTTGATGAAATTATAAGGTGACGAGATGTTTAAGGTAATGTATGAATACTTTTCTTTGAGACGAGCTATGCTTGAAGGGTTGGTAATGTCGTACATGAATAAAATACAGAGGCTTTCTTGCAATTTTACCCTTTTGTCGTTTATTATGATGAGATGAGCAAAAACAGTGATGAATTACTCTGTGGCTCCTTCCTGCATCGCGAAGGTGATTGAATTGTTTAATACTTTCTCTGTAAGAACAAGTAGTTGGTTTGGATCTGATAGAATGTAATGAAATGTTATTGAAGAGGAAACAAGAGTAGATTTTTACGAGAGTTGGTGATGGTTTGTAAAAAAGTGGTCTTTCCCACAGATTTCTCTCCGAGTAAGACTGCAGCATGCGCTTTTGGTAAAACTCCTGGTCCGTCCATTTGTAGCAATAGATAAATTGAAATTTAAATCAATATGAGCTGCTAACGAACAAATTTGGTATTAAAATTTTTGAAATTGACTTTGTTAACAAACTCACATATTCAGGGCTTCAACATACTAATACCTCAAAGAATTGTTATTTTTCAGACCCATATTTCATAAATCATTCATCTCTTAGTTTCTCAAACCCTAAAAGAACTATTCTCGCATTCATTTGAACATGAGTGGATGAATTATCATGAAACACTTAAGAAATGCTGACTCTGCGCCATGAAATTAGAGGCCAGCATATATGACAATATCTTTAGAAAAACATCCTCAAAACAGAGCATGCTTGAGTCCTTTGAAACGATTCAAGTTTTAATTAATCAACAATTAAATAATTCGGGTATTTAATGAACAATAGACAAGTTCTAATCTTCGTGGCACTTGTTGCCTCCTTTGCAGCAGTAGCAGCTCTCGACAATGGACTCGGACTCACCCCTCAGATGGGTTGGAACTCTTGGAACAAATTCGGCTGTGATGTCAATGAAGATGTGATCAAGCAGACTGCTGATGCTATTAAAGCTCATGGATTAGATAAACTCGGGTACGTTTATGTCAACATTGACGATTGCTGGTCATCAGGCAGAGACTCTCAGGACAGACTCATTGCAGACCCAAAGACTTTCCCATCTGGAATTAAGCATCTTGCTGATTACGTTCATGGGCTTGGATTAAAGCTGGGTATCTACAGTGACGCCGGCCTTTGGACATGCGCCTACCGACCAGGATCATTATTCTACGAGGATATCGATGCGCAAACTTTCGCTGAGTGGGGAATCGACTACTTGAAATATGACAACTGCTTCAGTCTTTGGATCTTTACTGAAAAGAGATACACCAGAATGAGAGACGCCTTGAATAAGACTGGAAGACCTATCTTCTACTCTATTTGCGATTGGGGTTTCTCAAACCCTACCAGTTGGGCTCAGCCAATCGGTAACTCCTGGAGAACAACTATGGACATAATGAACCACTGGTGGTCAGTTATATGGATCTATGAGTCACAGGTATGAACTCCCCTCATGATAAACTCTTCTAAAATTTTTCCTATTAGGTTGACATCGCTCACATCGGTGGTAAAGGTGGATGGAACGATCCAGACATGCTCGAGGTTGGAAATGGTGCTCTTAATTTCGAAGAATCTCAGGCGCATTTCGCTCTCTGGGCGCTTATGAAGGCTCCTCTTATCCTTGGAAATGATATCAGAAACATCGATAATGAGACTCTCTCAATCATTTCCAATCATGAGATTATTGCGATAAATCAGGACCCTCTGGGTATTCCTGCTAGCAGAGTTACAAGCAAAAATTATGTTGATGTTTGGGCTGGAGTGGTTGTTGATGGTGTGGCTGTTGGCGTGTTTAACAGAAACAGCAAGCCAATTACCTACAATTTAACACTTAGTGAGGTCAAATTCCTGAGTGAACAAGCTAAGGTTCGTGATTTGCATGCTCATAGCGATCTCGGAGTTATTACCGGCAGTATGGAAGTCACCGTGCCTCCTCACGGTATTAAGGTCTTCAAGCTTTCAGACATTTAGATTTCATCATCAGATAGAAGTTGAGATAGATAAGATCTCAGTGTTGTCTTGAATTAGAACAGCTGTAAAATGAAAACTATAGAGAACAAAACTATAAGTTAATGAACTCACAATTCATTAAGATAACATAATAAGAATTTCGGTCATTTGTTCAGGATGCGTGATAGAATTTACATCTCTCAAAAAGAAACGATAACTTGAACGATTAGAGCAAAACCTTTTCTTTTCTTCCTTTCATGTACTGAGCAATCTCTTAAAATTTTCTCGCTATTGATTAAAATATTAATAAACCATTCAGAAAATTATCGAATCTTTATAATTCCTGTTATCGATGAACAGAAGACAAACTCTTGTCTTTTTCGCACTTATTGCTTCCATCTTCGTCGCATCAGCTCTTGACAACGGACTTGGGCTCACCCCTCAGATGGGGTGGAACTCTTGGAACAAATTCGCTTGTAACGTCAATGAGGATGTGATCAAACAGACCGCAGATGCCTTTATAAAGTATGGGCTAGATAAACTTGGATACGTCTATGTCAATATTGACGATTGCTGGTCATCAGGCAGAGACTCACAAGACAGGCTCATCCCAGACCCAAAGACTTTCCCTTCTGGAATTAAGCATCTTGCTGACTACGTTCATGGGCTTAGATTAAAGCTGGGTATCTACAGTGACGCTGGCATCTACACTTGTGCCAAGCGACCAGGGTCACTATTCTACGAGAAGATCGATGCAAGAACTTGGGCTGAGTGGGGTGTTGACTACCTAAAATATGATAATTGCTGGAGTGGTTCCATTTTTACTCAATGGAGATATAAAAGAATGAGAGACGCCTTGAATAAGACTGGAAAACCTATCTTCTACTCTCTTTGTGAATGGGGATCTTCTGATCCTTCGAGCTGGGCTCAGTCTGTGGGTAACTCTTGGCGAACAACCGGTGATATCTCGAATTCTTGGGAGTCTGTTATGACCAACTACGAAAAACAGGTATACGTTTCTATAGTTGCTAAGACCCCTTACATGACAATTTTAGGTACCTATCGTCTCGAGAGGAGGAATTGGAGGTTGGAATGATCCAGACATGCTCGAGGTTGGAAATGGTGCTCTTAATTTCGAAGAATCTCAGGCGCATTTCGCTCTCTGGGCTCTTTTGAAGGCGCCACTTATTCTTGGAAATGATATAAGGAATATGGATAACGAGACTCTCTCAATCATTTCCAACACTGAGATAATTGCTATCAATCAAGACCCTCTGGGTATTCCTGCAAACAGAGCGTCAAGCATAAATGGTGTTGACATTTGGGCTGGCCCTGTTGTCGATGGTATTGTCGTTGGAGTGCTCAATAAGAATGACCAGGCTGTGACTCATAATTTGGAGCTTAGCATCATTAACTTCAACGGACAGCATGCAAAGATTCGTGATTTGCACGCTCATAGCGAATTTGCTGTCAGTAATGGAGGTTTGACGGTGAATGTCCCTGCTCATGGTATCAAAGTCTATAAGATATCTAATCCATAGATAATTCATATCTTCCTTAATTGACATAATTTGGAACGAATTTCCTGGACTTAATATTGAAAATCAATTATGAATTGAAAAAATATTGAACTAGCAACCTAACTAACTAAATAGAAAGGAAAAAGATATATGAAATAGAAATACATTCGTCATATCCTCATTCTTTTGGGAAACTGGATATGCTGTTTTTTTTTTGCTTCAATAACCAGTATAGCTCAAGAATTCCCTGGACTTATAAAAAATGTTAAGAAATAATGAAGAAGTCTGCATCATTATTGGTTGTTCCCGTATCAATAGGTACAAAGGTACCCTGCATAGCTCCAACATTTCCAAAAACCCTCACTTTTCAGTGTTTTTTATAATTCATCCCAATTGGTGAAAAAAGAATGTATCTATTCTAATCTAATTAACTTTTTTTCCGTTAGCAATAGTTATAGTTTGATTAAAGCGTACTTTTTTATCCAAAATGGAGCCGATTGACGATCCACAGGAAAAATCTTCCAACGCGAATAAGCCAGAGAATGAGGCGAAATCAGTCAGCAGCTTACCGCAATTTGGTCAAAATATCTCAATCTTCGCCAAAGAATCGCCTCGAAAACAAGAGCCTTCCTCAATTGAGTTGGATTCATCGAGGATCCCGGGTAAGAGAGAACATAATGTGCAATTTGGCTAACATGTCTTAGCTGATACTGAATCAACTGAAAAAAAATACACTCCAAGCCTCGAGAATATCACACCAGTCAAGAATGAAGACCCGACTTCCTCTAACCGGCCTGACGTCTCTGTTAATCCTCACACATTATTCAATCCGAGACTTTCGAAGTTCATGGAAGGCCAGCAGCAGTCACAGCCTCTTAAAACATTAGATTCTAATGTAAGTCACAGAGTTTCTTGCCAATTCTCAAATCGCCCTACTAGAAACTCTTTGAGCAAATCTTTGAAGGCCGTTATGATCTTACTGATGAATCAATTGATATCACTCCAAGCCAAAGTCGATCACGCTCTCCTCCAAAAAGTGTAAAGAAATCAGCAATGTCGACGAATGAAAATGAGACTTTTCGACCTGTATCAAGGAGTATATCTGCTATCTTTCTGTGGTGTTATCTAATTGCTTTCCATGAACAAACAGCAAGTGCAAAAAAGATGACGAATCAAGAATTTGAAAATTTTTACGAGAAAACCGTGCTGAGCTTTCAAGAAAAAAAAGAGAAATGGCTTCGAAGTCAACTGGAAGCAAAATTACAGAATGAGTTAGAGTCTTACACCGGAAAGCCAATGATCAGAGATCTTCCTAATCCGGGTTTAGTCAACCTCCCATTCATGGAGCGAGTAGCTTACTACTCAGAGCAAAAAGAAAAACATCTCAGCCAGAGCCGCAAAGAACATGCAGAGAGACAAGAAGAAGCCAACAAAGAACTGACTTTCCAACCAAATATCCATAGAAGGAGAAGCACCCAAAAATTTGAGCGAAGTTTTTCAGGCACAGAAATGTCACATTTTGGTGAGTCGTCAGTCACCAAAAGAAGGCACTCCAGAGGAATCGTGCTTAATACTGATGATGCTGAATGCAAATTCCGTCCCAAGCTCTCAGAGGTTACTCAAAAGCTCAGCGTAACAAATCTTTCGAAAAGTCATTGCTCAAATTCATTGAATTGTAGGAGAAGAAAATAAGCGAGACTCATCCTGAAGTGGTGGAGAGATTCAAAATTCTCAATGAAAAGCACGCAAAAGATCTCGAGAGACTTAGGAAAGACCTTGCCCCAAGTTTCGCTCCAGCTCTCAATCCGAAATCACTTGAGCTAGTCAAAAACAGAGAGCAACGCAAAAGATCCATCAGTGCATCAAGAGCAGAAAACAAAGAAAATAAAGAAGCGGTAGCCATTGCGAGCTCGGAAAACACCGCCAAGAGGAGAAGAAGGAAGAAAAAAGATAGAAATTTACAAGTCGTTGAAGAGGATAAGAAAACTCAGGATGTAGACTTGAATATGCTAGAGAAGCTGTATAAATTGAAAGAGTCTTTCTCAAAAGCAGATGACATGCAGAAGAATATCGATGAACCACCGATCTCCAGCAGATTGAGTAATCAAGAGGCTATAGATCTCCTGAAAGAAACAGCAAGTATTTTGAAAGGCAATGGCGATGAGTTACTCGCTGCAGTAAAAAAGCCGAGGAAATCGCGCAAACCTTCACAACAGGAGCTGCTAGTCTCAGGAAACAAACGAACGAATTCCAGTGATGAAGAAGGAGAAACTGCTGAGTTGAGAAATCGGATAGAAAAAATGCAGACGAATCTCGCGATGTTTCAAGACTCATTCAAACAAGCAATGAAAGAGCAGCAAAAAGTTGCAGATACTTACACAATGTACTTAGAAAACCAAATTGAAGTCTCAGAACAGTCGAATTCTATCTCACAACGTGAGTCGATAGTGACTCGACCTTCTGTGTATGAAAAACTGAGAAAAGACAGCCAGTTCACAGACATCAGTCAGATTTTAGCACTTGAGAGCAAGCCAGAGCCAGCTGATGAGCAGGTGCGGGAGATTATTCAAAAAGATGAGTTATTAAGGCGGGTCTGGGAAGCGATCGAACCGGAGAAAAATAAATCAAAGAAGAAAGGAGAAAGGCGACAGCGTAAAACGATTCACGTACAGGGAACTTCCCAAGATGATGTGACTAAACCGAAGAAGTCGAGAAAGAGTACGTTCGGTGGTATAGAGTATAATGAAGCGAAATGGAAAAAGCCTTCGGAAGAAGTGGAAGATGAAGAAATCGGCCGAATAGTAGCTCAAATAGAAATGCTTAAAGAAAAGCTAGCGAGAGCAGAACGACGGAAGAGTCGCGCTGGTAAAAAGGATTTCGATACGAGAAGAACAAGCCTCCAAGATCAAGGTCAGTTTTCTGCGAGGGGAGTTGAAGAATTGGAGCTGACAGTCAAATCAAGTCGGAGAGAAAGCAGCAAGCCAAAAGAGCAGAAGGAGAGTCACCGCGGAACATATAAAGGAGCTAGCCGCATGAGTTTGAGAGAGGAATCAGTGTCAAAGATAAAAAATCCAAGGAGAAGTGTTGAAGGAAAGTTAGTAACAGGAATACGCAAAAAGAGCGTAGCGCAGGTCGAAGGTGAATCAAAGCGCGACTCTTACCGCGGACAGGATGAACTGGTGAATAAGAACGCCGATGATAGTCCTGAAAGAAAACGGGAAGTCTCCGTGGAGATAGAAGGAGACCAAATGAAAGAAATGAATTACGTCACACATGAAAATGTTGGAAATACAAAGAAAAAAGTAAAGGGTTCTCAAGCGCGCATGAGTCTTCGAGGGGACTCTGATCTTCGACAAAAAGGCTCAGCGAGAAGAAGTGTTGTAGGAAATTTGGTCAAGAGCGTCAACAAATCAAAAGGGCGAGAGGAAGTTCGTAACGAATCACCTGACGAGAAGAACGAGGCTCCTGAGTCCTCACCCGAGCAATTAAGGAATCAAGGAAAAACATTAAATGAAGATGTTCAAGAAAATATTAAGCAGAACAAGAAAAAATCCCAAGCAACTAAGTCACGTATGAGTCTTCGAGGCGACTCTGATCTTCGACAAAAAGAGCCGGCAAGAAGAAGTGTTATTGGAACTTTGGTGAAAAGCGCCAAAAAATCGATAGAGCGAGAAGACGCTCGCAGTGAAACACCTGACGATAAAAATGAGCTCCCTGAATCTTCACCAGAGCATTTACGGAACGAAGATGTCCAAGAAAACAATCTAAAGAAAAAGAAAAAACCTCAGGGAGTCAAGTCGCGCATGAGTCTTAGAGGGGACTCTGATCTCCTAGAGAAAGGGCCAGCGAGAAGAAGTGTTGTAGGAAATTTGGTCAAAAGCGTCAACAAATCAAAAGGGCGAGAAGAAGTTCGTAATGAATCACCTGACGAGAAGATCGAAGCTCCCGAGTCTTCACCAGAGCATGATAGGGACCAGGGTAAACGAGGAAATGAAGATGTCCAAGAAAACGATCAAAAGATAAAGAAAAAAACTCAAAGAGTTAAACGCATGAGTCTACGCGAGGACTCGGGTCTTCCAGAGAAAGGGTCTGCGAGAAGAAGCGTTATAGGAAGTTTGGTGAAAAGCACCAAAAAGTCAAAAGAGCAAGAAGTTCACAATGAATCACCTCTTGATAGAAGTGAGTCTCCAGAAAGAGAACCACCTGAAAGCAAAGCGCATTCGAATGATACAACAATAGCTGATAGAAATGAAGATAACTCTGGAAAGGTTCCAAGCAACGCTTCAAAAAACAGAAAAGAGGAAATTTTGAACTCTAAACCAAATAAAATTGCTTCGAGACATAGCACTTTCCAAGCTCAGTCGGAAAATGAAGCTAAGCGCATACGAAGAAAAAGCGCGCTTGATGAAGTCTACCATCAAGTAGAAGCTGAAACTCGAAAGAATCAGGTTCAAAATAAAGACAGTGTAGAAAGCTTACCCGAATCTGAGGAGGAATACGATGAGCAGATTCACTCTGAACATAAGAAAGTTGCTCGAAGGCCCACAGGAATGGGTGAAACTTTTGAAAAACAGAGGGCCGCGCAGCAATCGAGAAGAAAGGCGAGTGGTGACGATGAATCGCTTGATAATTCGAACGTGAGAAGTAGTTTGTCTCCGGATGATAAACAACGACTCATGTCGTTAGAAAAAAAATATGGAAAGAATATAGAGGACGTTATCGACGAAAATGATGAAATATCTATGAGGGCTGAAAAATCTCGGGCGAAGCAATCAAATAAAAAATACAATATTAAGCAGAAAGGCAGCAAGCGACCAATTTCGAAAATAAAAAGAGTAAAGAATCAGCAGGGTGAAGAGCAGCATGCCAGACTCGAAGGCGGAGAAGAAGAAAGCTTATTAGAACCTGAAGAGAGCCGAGAGATTGAAGAAAATGAAGAAAGTCAAGAATATATGGAGGAGCACAGAAACGACGAGAGGAGACTTTCTAACGCTCAAAGAGAGTCAAGAAAAGCCAGTGTTAATGAAAGTGAGGACAGTCAAAACATGACATTTGAGTTTACAGGAAGAGAAGGAGCAACCTCGCGTAGAACTTCAGGAGCGCAGGATTTAGACGAAGCAATGCAAAACGAAAGAGATACAAGCGAGTCATTGGAGAGACCAGTAGGGAAAAAAACCCTTAAATATAAAGGCAGAGGGAGCATGCAGCAAAATGATTTCAAGTCATCAGAACTGAAGCCAAGAAGACTGAGTGATGGAGGAAAAGGTCAACCTGAAACTCTAAAATTACTTCGACCCTTGAACGTTCGAAATGAGAATCTCAAAGGTCAATCTCCAGCTGATTCAATTGATGAGTCTCGTGAAGAGGTGAACCAAAACAAAGCTTCGAGAGACAGATCGTTGGAACAAGAACTGTCTTCAGACTCTTCCTTAAGACCAAAGGGTAAAACACGCATTCCTCAAGGCCGCGGAGGAAAACAGCAAAAGGGAAGATCCAAGAGAAATACTTCTGATTCTCCTGATGTCGAGAGTGAAGGAGAGGAAGAAGAAATTGATGAAAGAGAGGATAGTTTAGCTTTCACTGCGACCTTGCAAGATGATAGTCGAGAATCTGAGAGAGTGAGGGTCCCCAGACATCGACAGAATATCCACGTCGAAAGAGTGTCTGAAGTTTCTTGGTCTCCGGATGAAAAACGAAGGCCAAGTGAGCCACACGACCGCTTCAAATCTCGATTTGAGCTTATGATGATACTGCTGAAATATCTCCCAAAGAATTTGATACTCGATCAAGATCGGCTGTATACTCTGTATAACAAGGACAAAAGTGCTGAAGGCAGCAAATCTTTACCTCGTAAAAGCGCTGTGTCGTTCGCATTACCCAAGAAAGTGGATAAGAAACGCAGCAAATCATTCTTCCAAAAATAATTTTCAGAGACTGCGTAAAGCACCGAATAAGAAAAAACATTCGTTGTGTGTTCGTTTAAATTTCTGATTTTTTTCATCGTTAGGTTAGACATTGCTCTTTAATGTGTAAGATGTTAGCAAGACTTGAAGAGATTGTTCGTGATTTCATTGATACTTATTCAGGACTTATCAGTTCAAGAAAAAGCAAACTATTTTTCATTGAATGACAGATGAGGCAAGAGCACAACATTTTTGGATGCTTCGATGACGTAGAATGATTCATTCCAAAGAATTTGCTCAGCGTGGGCAAAAGAACAGTAATTTTTCGTACTTTCTCTAATTTCTCCTATTAATATCCTGAATTTATGAGATTAAAGCTCGAAAACTACCTCATCGGTCTCTCGAATAGTCTCATTAGCAAGGCCTACATCATTAAGAACAAAGTTAGCAACTTTTCATTTCTAACATTTCATCTCAGGCTCTATTACTGATTCCATTTAAACCAACACAGGCTAGCCAGAATAATACTCACTATTCTCTCTTTCTTTTTTCTCATTCTCGTCAAAAGCCATCGCATATCACTCGTGTAGATGGTGAATTAAGGTTGATTTGATATTATAGGAACTATTCACCCTCTTCTTGACATTCAACCTTTTTAAATATTAGAAATTTGAAGTTACTTTCCGTCAGTTTTAAACTCCAAATAAACAAAAACTTCTCCTGACACTTCTGACACGATGGCAGAAAGGAAGAAAATTTCAAACAGTAGCAGTCACGATTTTGAAATTTTGAACAGACTTGGAAAGGGCAGCTTCGGAACCGTTTATAAAGTTCGGAGAAAAGAAGACAAAACGATCTATGTACTCAAACAAATCAATATTGCGCAGTTGAACTCACAGATGCGAATGGCAGCCCAAAACGAGGTCAAAATTCTCTCGTCGCTTGAGAACCCGTATGTCGTTAAATACTACGATTCATTTATCGAAAAAAACATCCTCAATATTGTGATGGAATTCTGTGAAGGTGGCGATCTTGCTGCCTATATCAAGGCACAGGGTGGTAAGCGGATTGATGAGAATAAGATTTGGAAATTCTTCATTCAAATGTGCATTGGACTGGAATACATTCATAGAAAGAAGATTTTGCATAGAGATATCAAATCGCTCAACGTGTTTTTAACAAAAAACGAAGACATTCGTATCGGTGATCTCGGAGTTGCTAAAATGATGGCTGAAAGCGCAAACTTCGCCCATACTTTGGTAGGAACGCCTTATTATCTGTCTCCTGAAATGGCAGAAGAGAAGCCATATAACGAAAAAAGCGACGTGTGGGCTCTTGGGTGCGTTTTGTATGAGCTCTGCACACAAAAACATCCTTTCGAAGCAAATAATCAAGCAGCACTATTTCTTAAAATCATTCGAGGCAGGTGCGTATTTCTCAATGAAACTATCAAATAACCCGAAATGTAGGTATAATCCTATCCCAGGAACTTATAGTGCAGAGCTTTCAGAGACCGTGGATAATTGCATGTGCAGGGACTATCGAAAAAGATATTCAGCGGCAAGTTTAATCGCCAAAGCTTGTAAGTTTCTTATTGTGGAATGTTACTGATATTTATTGCTTCAATGTTTTGTCAGGTCTCCAAAACAAAGCTTGTGAACTGAAAATCCCATTGGACACAGCGTCTACTGCTGCGGCTATCAAAGCCGATTCGAAAGAGCAAGATGTGAAACGAGAGAAAACTCCGGCTGCTTCGGACAAACGAGTGGAGGTACAAGAGAAGAAACCGATAGTGGTAGCTGATAAAAAAATCGAAATCGAAAGGAAACCTCCAGTTTTTATTGCAGAGCAAAAACCGCCAATTATCATCGCAGAGAAAAAGAAGTCGGAACCTGAAAAGAGGGTTGAAGTAGAGAAAAAGCCCGTTGCCATGGCGATGGAAAAGAAACAGGAGCCTGAAAAACGTCCGAGTGCTGGTCTCGTCGAAAAGAAGCTAGAACCAAAGAATGAAAGGCATTTTTATGAAATACCTAAAGTAGACAAAAAAGTTGAGGAAAAGAACGCGGCTGCTCTTCCTCCTCGCAAGATCGTTGATCAAGTTTTTCGATATGAGAAGAAGGATGCAGGAAAATTGCAAAGAGAAATAAAACGGCCAGATGAGAAGAATATTGGTGCGCAAAATCACTATGGGGGTGGGACTCCTCAAGGAGTATACAATAAGAATTACGTACCTCCAGCAAGTAATAGCCATTAATTTAATGAGTGCAAGCTTATTTAAAAACAAAAAAATAAAGAAAAAGGTGAGAAGCCGTTGATAGGAGAAAAAAAGCTTGAAATTAGGGCTCCGTCGGCAAATAAGCTCCTTGATCAGCGGCCAGTTTCCAATGACCCAATGCAGGCATTCAGACTGTATCAGAACCGCCCACAATCGGTTAATCAGAATATCGGCGTTGCGAAATCTAATTCTGAAAGAGAAATCGTTCAGAATGAAAAACAAAAAGAACTTCAGCAAGAAAGAGCTAACTTGTTTAGGAATTTCGGCAAAAATGAAGAAAACAAGCCTCCTGTGTCCCGCAATAACCTTGATAAGTTCTTAGGCAAAGAGCCTGAGGTCAAGAAAGATAAACCACAAGTGCTATTAGGTAAAGAAATATTCGTTAGAGTCTATCCTTATCAAAAGATTAAATGGCAACAGAGGATAAATACCCAGTGAAATATAAGAAAGACGGTCCTCAGCAGAAAATGATCAAACCTGGAAGAGACGAGCCAATAAAAATTGTTCGAGTAAATATTCGCAGCTCATTCTTTTACCCACATCGGTTCCTTTAGCCAACCCTCATTGAAGAAAAGCCGGTCAGCGCTGCTGCAGACAAAAAGAAAGCTGAAGTCAAAATTAACTTTGTAAGAGAGCCTACAAAGGAACAATATGCCGATGAAGTGAGAAACCTACCTAGCAAAATAAATAGAAAGCCAGGTGCTTTTAATGTGGATTCGAGCTCTTCATCAGACGAAGAGCCACCTAAGAGAATTGAACCACCGAAGAGAATAATCCCTCCTCAAAAAATAGTTCCTAATGAACACATATATCAAATCCCAGAAACCAAGAAAACGCATAGCAATCCTGAGCAACCTATAAAAACACCTGTGATCCAAAAAGAAGAAGCTAAAAAACCTGAGGTACATTATAGATCAAAAATGACTCCTTAATTCAATGTCGTAGATCGTGGATAGAATCGTTGTACAGAAACGCGTTACTCAGCAACAGCAGCCTAGCGCTCAAGAGTTCAAAACAGAAATCACGCGTCCAGTCGTACTTTCCGAACCTGAATACAAACAACAGCCACAGGTTCTATGGAATATCAAAGAAGAAGAGAAGAACATGAAGATAGTGAAACTTTCGCCTAGTGAAACGCACATACGAGAGCATTTTGATGATATACCTGTGACTGACGTCAGCGAGAGCACAGCGCTGCACGTGAATCAGGTGTCTAATGATGATGAGTATTTCGAAGATGACAACTCGAACGACTCCGGAAGAAATAGCGATGAAAGCGAAGCTGAAGCTTACTATGATGATGAAGAAGAATCGAAGGATGAGGAGGTCGGGAACATCATCGATAACGAGCAAGAAGAGGAGGAGAAAGAGGAGGAAAGAGACTCAAATGAGGAAGGATCTGACAATGAAGAGATTGCTCAAGAGGATCGAGAGCATCTGGAAAAGCGACTCGCTTCTTTGGAAGAAAGAAAGGAGCATCTTTCGAATTTTATTAAGTTGAAATCTCGTGAAATGATGAATATATGTGGAGAGGAAAATTATGAAGAAATCGTTTCATTTTTCAGAGATAAAATCAAGGTATTCACTAAACCTTATAGCTTTTATAAAGCCAAATTTAATCTGTTATAGAAAGATGAAGACTTAGATGAGCAAGATCAGAACGAAATAGAAAGATTTATTCTTTCAAAGCTCAAAAGTTCTCGAAATCAAGGAATGGTAACAAATAATTTGAAAGGCTATTCGTGATTTGCTAATGATCATAATTAGGTGATAATGAAAATCTACCAAATCCTTCAGCTGGAGATAGAAGTGAAAAAAACCGAAGATCATATAGAAGATTGTAAGGAAAAATTAATGTTATGATTTCTTTTGTAAAATATGTATCTCATATCTTGTGTAATCGTCATAAAGCTTTTCATCCAATATATATATTTCTGATGTCAAAGAGTATTGGACACTCTATGAACAAATATGATTTTCGATGCGAGGTTTCTCAATCTTTTGGATTTTATAAGAACGACTTGCTAGTCGGATGAATGATGAGTAAGATAGATAAAACTTTTAGATACTAGAGTCATTTCAAATCAAAATGTTGTACTTTTCGAACGTTAGTGAATAACAACAGACATATGTCTTATTAGTACCTTGCTCTGATGTCTGGATTCATTTTCAGAAGGTTTTGAAAAGATTGGCAGAAATACTAAAAAATGGAGAAACAGTGTCGTAATTATGCAGTAAATTTTATCTTTTTCTTTATAGGTTGAAAGTAAAATATCTAATTGCATTAACATTAATTGTGAATTCACTCATTGAGTAGTATGATGTGAATATACATACATTCTAAACACTCTTTCATTTTTTCTTAGTAGCTTTGAGTAGTGAGCCCATGAGAATCCGATCGAAGTTAATTAGATTTGAACCTTTGAAAGCTAACAAACCCTCGAAAAATTGAGAAACACACCAGTAGATTCCTTTTATCAATATACACCAACTCATGCTGACAAAATGGTTTCAGCGGAGAAACAGCCAGCAACTCCTGCGTTTTATAAGAGAAAATAAATTGCACACTATCAGCAGTGGTGAGTAATAGCAAATCTCGGTCTTGCAGCAAAAGCATGCTTGAAACCTTCGATTTAATAATTTTCTTCAACCCAAGGAACGAACCAACCTCCTTGAGCTTGCTGCTATCCACAAAATTCCATATTAATAGGTTCGAATCAATCCCTCCTCCAATAACGATCTCATCTCTTTGATCATAGTACCTAAGCTGCTCGATACCATTGTGCTCAGTAGGTAGTGCTATCTTTTGCAGTAACTCCTTCGATGGCCACGCAAAGACCCAAATCTCATTCGATTCAGTGTTGGAGGTGAGAATACGATTATGCTTTGGAACGTACTTCAAACGATTGAAGCCAGATTTGTTATCTGTGTTAATCAGTGTTGCAAATTTCATTGTTTTCAGATTCCAAACGCGTATATTTTCGAAATTTCCGCAACTGAGAAGCTTATCTTCAATCACTTCGAAATCTTTAACCAACTTGCTGTGTTCGAAGCTTTGCAAGCATTTGAATTGCAAGTTCCAGACACGTATGTAATGGTCGTTCCCTCCTGTCAGGATTAAGTTCATATCTTTGATATGTAATATTTTATCAAATGCATATAGATGTGCGTGAAGTTTCTTGATTTTCGTGAGTGTTTTTGCATTCCAGATGCACAGGCAACAAGGGAAGGACTCATTATCGCCTCCTACGAGAAAAACATCCATAGCTTCGAGATGCGTGACAACGAAAGTACGATTAGTTCGAATTTTTCTCGAAGTAGCAACTACTTTCTTTTTGAGTGGGAGCATTTACTGTTGCTAAGAGCAAATCTTTCAGAACAGGCACTATTTAGGGTATTTGGGTTTTGTTATTGAATATTACCTGCTGATTTTGCCGCAATTGACCTCGAGTTTTTGGATTTTTGATTGAAATAATATTTACCAACTTCTTTTTAAAAGAAGACGATCAAAAAATTGAAAGGAGTATTCTTGCGCTGCGAAAGCATGTGAGAATTTGAACTCAAAAAAAAAAACCTATATGAAAGGAAGAAATCAAAAAAAAAAAGAAGGGATGCCCCAGTCAATGGACGGTCGTTCTAAAATCCATTTACATCAAACTTAATGTTGCTATTTTTCGTGAATCAGACCCTAGCGAGCGGAAAAACAAACTAATTCAAAGGTCCATTTCATCAGACACCTTGCAACAACGAATTTCTCAGGAGAAAAAAAGACTGAGATGCATGATACATGTTAGAATTCAAAATAATTAATTTTGAGACAAAAAATGATGAATATATGCCATTTAGAATAATGTAATATTATCCAAGTGTTCACTTCTAAAGAAAAAGAGGGGACACAATTGTTTAAGATTTGCAAACCGTTTGAAATCACGAAAAAGAAAGGTTTAAAATAAGGTAGGCTATTGAATTAAATACTAACATAGCTTCAGTGTATTTTACTTGTAAAGCTAATCTCAGAAATTAATTTAAATAAAAAATGGGAGCTGCATCGACCAAAATATGTCGGAAAACGTCACATTTTGAAGAAGAAGATCGCATTTTCACCATGCACCCTCGAAAGCTAAGGTCTTTCCATTTCAACGCGATCAACTTCGTCACTGAGTTCGTCATCGCTGCCGACTCAAGACTCATACTGAGCGGTGGACAATGTCTAACTACTTGCTCAAAAAACTTTATTTATCTATTCAGCACGAGCACTTTCAAATGCTTAAAAAAGATTCAAGTCGAGGAACTAATGCCCGAGAAATCGCGAATTTGCTTCCTGCCTCATATCAATCGCAATATTATTTCAATCAACGGTACAGACAATCTGAAGTTATGGAACATCCTGAATGGGACATCTCCAATGACGATAAGCTGTCCGGATATACTTAGCTACTGTTACATGAAGGACTCTAATCGATTAGCGCTTATCAAAAACAATATACCTGGAATCGAGGTGGTGACTCTTCATTCACTCGATCGAGAACCTGAGTCCCAAGAAATTCTCTCAGATAGCGACTATAACTTCTCGACGATAGATTATATATCGAGATTCAAGTGTATTATGGCATCGAATGTGCATAAGAGAGATATTTTTCTCATCGATGCGGAAACGTTGACGATAAGGCATCGGGTTGACGCACATCAATTCATAACTGAGCAGGAGAAAAATTTGCACAGCTTTTATGTAACTCGCTGCCGAGAGGAATTTTTATTCGCGAAGGCTTGCTATGAACCTGATAAAGGAGTCACGACTGAAGGGTTCTTTTATCCTGTGAAGGTCTACCGGGAGATTTTGCTGGTGATGTACTCTATAGACAAATGGAAGCGAGTGCAGACGATCGATCAAACAGCGAAAAATCATCATGTGAACTACTGCTTTGGACCAAATGTCCTGATTGAGAGTTCACAGCCGTTTACTACGTTCATGAGGCCTGGAATTGAAAAAAGTAGGGTTTCAGTGGAGATACAGTCAAGCAACGAGGTTTACATCGAAGATCAACATATTCTGTTATGTCTAAGCCGAGAAAAACATAAGTTTCATGTCGTCGATCTCTTTCGGTAGGGATTTGAGGCTAGTTTCAACTAATCTCCTTAGGGCGCGTTTTTTTCAAAACTTGTAATAGTTTAATGAGCTGATTTAATTGAGCTCCATTTAATATTTGTATGTACCTCTTCGCATGTGCATCATCTTTCTTCGCATGCTGATAAATTAATAGAACCATTTAAAGTAATTCTCTAAAATTCGATAATAATTATAACTCATGTTCTATTAAAGTGGATAATGCCTTTAGGTCTGTTTCTGCCCAGAGATGCGATCTATGTTTGACGTAAAGTTTCTGTAAAGTTTTTTTTTCCTGCCTTTTTGTATTATAAAGGCAGGCTGGGGATAATGGGAAAACTTCGTTAAATGCTTTCCGCATCAAGAGGAGAAGATCACTTAAGAGTTCCAAATCCTATTTGAATCTTGCGGCATCACATATTAATCAGACGCTTGAAGTTTAACTGATAGAAATACTATTATAAAAAGATAGCTTTATTTACTCACATGATTACGCTAATTTTTTGAGGCCACCCAATACTGACTTGGTTGTTTCGAAAGGTTTCTATGCAATGTGCTCAATCAGTTCTTTCAAAAGCAGTTACTTTTTGTTGACAAATTAATTTCTTATCGGACACCGATTTCTGTTTTAAAAAAACAGCAAATGAACCAAATTCCTCCACCAAACCATAATATAGAGATTGATCTGGAATCTTCCACAGGGGTTGCTTTTAATAGACCTCTAAAAAAAGAGGACCGCGAAGACTCTCTCTCAGAAATCGTAGATTATCGAGAAGACAGCACACCTCAAGCCGCACACTACCGGAAGCTATTCTATGATTTTTTAAAAAAAGCAAGAATACGAACATCCGAGGCGGCATCTTATTTCAATAGACTCAGATTGAATCTGAGGTGTAAAGTAACACGGGTGCTCAACCCTTCCGAATTGGAGACAACTTACGAAAAAATGATTCAGAGATCACTTAGTAAAACCGGAGGTGCAAGCCAGGGCTGGAAAGAAGATGAATTACTCTTCCTGATCTCAGTGATTACCCATTACAGCCTTATCTATGAGGTGGACTGTGCATCAATGGTAATTCTCCTCATCAATTTATTAACTTTCATTATTAAATAGACGAATGAATCATGGGAATATCTGGCTTCTTTCTTCCCTGACAAAGAAGCTCCGCAGTTGAAGGAAAAATGGCAAAATAATTACAAAGCTAATATCTCCCAAGTGCCTTGGAGCAGAACAGAGGACGAGACGTTAATTCAAGTCCTTAAGGAGATTGGAACAGATAAATCTTGGACGAAAATCGCTGCCGCGTTAAATAATCGTGCAGAGATTAAAGTCTATCGACATCCTAACCAATGCCGAGAGAGATGGGTTAACCACCTCGATCCAACAAAAAACAGAGGCGCGTGGAGTGATCAAGATGATAACAAGTTGCTCAAGCTTTTCTTAGAGTACGGTCGCAAGTGGATGAAAATATCGAAGCAATTTGGGGATAGGTCTTATCGTGCAGTCAATAATCGCTGGACTAGCCTGCTAAAGAAGTATCGGGGTGAATTTCAAATAGCATCGATTCCTGAAGACGCAACTGAAGAAGAAATAACTGCACTAGAGAAGAAATTTGCGAAACTTTTACTCGAAGCGAAGAAGAGCGGGCTTTCCACAGCAGGACCACAAGACCCAAGTATTGAAGAATCATTTTAACTGATTATTATTAATAATAATCAATTACTAATTTAGACTACTTTCCAGACTATAAGAATCGAAAAGAGAACGACCAACATGAAACCCATAAAGAGTCTCTCATGAGCATGGACTCTGAGCATGACTTCCCTTTTAATTTGAAGAAAGTCGGAGGAATACCTAGCGCAAATGCATCAAGCATAGCCGGATTGAAAAATAATCGAGCTGTTCTCCAAGAAATGAATCCTAAATTGAGACCAACTCGTCAAGCCAAGACGAGTCATCCACATTTGCTGTTGGGGAATAAAAGCAAAATATTACAAAATCACCTCGAAACTCTAAAAAACCAGAATGAGGAGGTTTACACCGAACAGAGTCTCAGTCATGCTCCTTCAAGAACAATGAAGGAAAATCAGAATAATCCCTCTTTAGAAAGCGCAAGCCACGAGTTCGACTCTCACTGCAGTCGGCTATCAGAAGCGAGATACGCGGAGGAAAGACAAATAAGCACTGCTGAAAACGATTTCGGAAGTTTGAGACAAGAGCTTGAAGATTTCAGAGCTAAGCTCCTTGAAATAAATCGACATGCCAATAAATTTCAAGAGGAAATCTTAGGTAGTGTTAGGAAATTTGAGTCCATGCTCATCGGAACGTTGGAAAAGTCTCATGAGGAGTACCAATGTCTCTGGAGAAAATTTGAAGATCTCGATAAGAGAAACAAAAAACTCGGAGAAAACCTCAATACTGCTGACAGCCCCAAGTAGAAATTACATCTGGCAAGCTTTCAAGAAACAGCAAAATTGATGCATACGGATATATGGGATGCGAGAAAGAGAGATGGGTTAAAGTCGAAAATTGTGTGGAAGTCCAAAAACAAAGAGTTTGAATGCTTACAATCATGAAGTCAGAAATATAGTGATTTGAATTAGTTATTAGTTGTTGTGACTGAGCTAGTAGTAACTTTGCAAGTCATCTCAGGAATGACTGTTAATGTTGTGAATAAATAAATACTTTACAAATATCGTTTTCTATTTAGCAGAAATACTCCATGTCTGAATTTATATACATATTCGATCGAACCCAAAGCTTTTTGATGAAACTAAAATTCTTAGCTTGCTTAGACCATTAGGTTGAGTTAACCAATGGGCATTGAATTCATGAGGCTTGAATAGCTAAATTTCTGTGTAAAATGTCTGTGGTGTTAGAAAAATCAAAAAGCAGTTGAGGGAATCCTCAGATGAGTGCGGTCTCGATCTTTTTTGGGTTGACTTAGGCAGACATAACAAGGTATTCAGTGTTATCTTGATAACTTCTTGATATCATTTAATAGTTAGCTAGATTTCGAAGTAGCTTTTCTTTGTAGCATTGGCCTCGAGCTTCAATCTTCGTAATAAATAAGTCAATACAACAGGTTTTAAATCCATTTCAAACGACAATTGGGTTCAAAAGTTTCTGGTGAATTGTTTTCTTGTTCAAATTGCCTAAAGAACCGACTTTGATGAAACCTTAGCATAACATTGCATGGAAAAACTCGAAATCTAAATGCAAATTTTGAAGAATCAATTTTTGTTTGCGAGATCTCGTCTTGTTCTTCTATGGAGAAGATATCTTATACTCTAGTATGGATAGTATTGAAAATTAAAGTGAATTGAATATCCACTTGACTTGAAGCAGTTCCATTATGAACTGCATTGTTCGAAATGAGAGTGTTGGTATCTATTATTTCAGTTAAGACTAAATGAACTCATTTAATTCGAGGTGTCTAAGTGATGAAACTAAGCGAGAACGCATTTTGAAAGACTAATCGGAAGGAATCATAAGATTAATTATAGCTTATAATATACATTTCTTGAATTGCTGAGCTAATAACGTCTAATTGTGAGTTTAAATTGCATGCTTAGACTTTTCTGAAAAACCTACCTATCTGAATATAGTTAACACAAGTTGAAAGCTAAGAAAATCATTTCGTTGGATCTTTACTTGAAATTTTTACACTCCGACTGACTGATACATACACTGGCCAAGTACTAACCCGTTTGGAATCCAGTTATTCTTCCTCTTCATATCTAAATATATAAAGAGAAATTAAAGGTCTCTTGAGCAGTCAGTGACCTTTTGCTGCTGTCATCCTGAGATAAGACAGACCTTATTGATATGAAATGCACTAAATTCTTCGTAAATGAAACTATTTCCAAAATTCTTTCGTATCATTCTTTACGAGGTTTTTCTCACAAGTTTATGCCCAGAACAACTCTTATCGAATGCTTTTATCATTTCAATCACGACGAAGCTCCCTAAGGATCACTTTATCAAAAACAATATACAATCTAATTGGACGAGAAATTGTTAGTTTCGATAGAAAAATTCGGGTCGTTGAGTTTCTCATCTTTGTATTCACAGGATATTGATTAGAGGTTAAGCTTGGCTTCGGTTGCTTCCGCATGACTCGATTCTTTAGGCTAAATAACTTAGAGCACGTTATTTATAATAAATTAGGCTAGAGGAATTATTTATTATGCTTACCGTCTACTTCACAATTATTATTATTTCAAAATACTTAATTCTAATGAAAATTATTGCTTTCCTCGTGCTGCTGATAATTCCACTTGTTGGCAGTACCAGACCCAGAAGACCCTAAAATCACAGAGTTACAACTAGGCCACGCTGTCAGACTCACAATGTATCAAGATCCGGAGTTATATTTCCAATACAAAATTCCAGAAAACTTTGTCTCGGATCTCTTTATCGGTACTCATCTCGAAAGATATGACTTATTCAGTCATGGTATTGTGTATGTTTCTCTCGCAGATCAATACCCCAACAGCACAAATTCGAGTTACCTTTCTAAGCCACTTAATCAAACGATTGTTTTTCGAAAGAACGAGCTCAACGGCATGAAAAAATTTACATTGGTGTAGATTGCACATCTTTCATATGCAGTCTCTCTCTCAATATTGATGATTACGACAAACCACCGCCTAGTCCTGAAATAAATATGATATGCCAGGTTCTTTCGATAGTCGGGTGCACTCTAAACCTGATAGTTGCTTGCGTACTGGAAAAAACGCGGGAAGGACCTCTCTGGGAAATGACAATTCATTACATTTCCGCGGACCTCGGCTTTTTTCTTTTCAGCTTCCTGTTGGGGGCTATTTTGATTCTCCCTCCTGCTTCCTTCCTGTTCGAGTTTTTGATTTGCCTTAAAACCGCTTGTCTAGTTATATCACAGCTTTGGCCTTGCTGCTTTGCTCATTTTCTCTATCATCAGGGAAAAGGGAGTTATCAAGAGCACTGGTTGAGCAGCTATCAATGGACCCTTTACATGACTGGGAATATTATTGGGTATATTTATACCTTTCTCCCGCTAGTTGTGATGATTTCGCCTAGGGGCAAAACATCTCAAATCCAGGGTTCTTTTTTAATTCTGATCATAGCAGTCATACTTATAAGTTTTCTTGTGTCTCTCGTATACTACCTCAGAGGACTTTATCTTATGAAACAACGAGGAATGCCTATACCGTGGATGTTGCTAGTTTACCCTACCATATCTTTAATTTGTCCTCTACCTTACTTTGGGGCTGAGATGATCGCTTACTTTACAAGATATGATTACAGGTTTGGTTGGTTCACTACACCATTTTACTTGCAAGGGTTGTTAAATGCAATCGCATACGGTTTAGTCGGTGGAGTACGTGAGGTGATCAGAGAGAAATGCTCAAGAAAGAAGCACTTAACATCTGAAAGTGAATACACTGAAATCAGCAAATCAGAAATTGTTATTTTCAGCAAGGCGCACAAAGACCGTAAAGATGATATACTTTGATAATTCATTTCAGAATATGTTCATTTAGTCTTTGTAAGAGTGAGCTGTATCATTTATTGCTTCATTGCTTGAGTAACTTGAATTAAATAACCTCATTCAAATAGGGCCGAAAAATGCGCTTTCAGCGCAAGGAGTACGTAAAAGGTTTTTGAGTATAATGTTGAAATCATCCACTCATAGAACAAGTTCTTATGTAACTTCGAGAAGTTCAATAATCATAGATCGGTATTATCTAGCACTGATCTGAAAAAAAAAGTGAAAGTAATTCGTTTGGTTTTTTTGTTTTTTTTGTTTTGTTTTTACTAAGAATGCAGTTTCCCCCATAATTTTGTTTGGATAGTAATTCCTAATCAAAATACAAATAAATTGCAAAAAACGAAAAACGGTTAACCATATCAACTGTTTTATAAGGTATCAAATAAAAGTATTATCTTACTGGAACTCTTCAAAAAAGATGTCTGACGAAAACACCACCCTTTTAGGAGGTGAAGTAAAGATCACGACAATTGTACAAGAACAACCACAGGCTGAACAGCAGCCTGGACAAGCTAGAGATGATCATAGTCTCCGGGACGCAACTTATCTTCTATTCATGAGTATTTCTTCTTCTCTATTCGGCATTCATCTAATTTGGATGATCTGCTTTTTCGTTGTTTTTGCCAGCACTAACCCAGCTACTTGCACAGGCGCATTATATACTTTTGGAAATGTAGCTCGATGGTTTCTACTTGCTTTCGTTATTTGGGATACCATCTCTATCTTCGTTATGAAATGGTGGAAAAATCAGCCTGACCCAGCTTATGATAGTCCTCCAGCATGCTACCGTTTCGTCTCTGGAATTTACATGGCCGCGCTTATCGGATTTTGGATATACGCAATTGCTGCACTTGCTGAGAGGGACGGATGCACAGGACAAACACTGACATCAGCCCTTTGGGTCTGGGTCATTATGTATGCCATCTTGCCATGTTGTATATGCTGTTTCCTGTGTTGTGGTGGCTGTATAATGGTAGGAGGAGCATTTCTTGCCTCAAAGGTATAAAAAGAGCATTCCCAGCAGAAGTGAGTTCAAAATTATAGTTATGAGTTACATAATCTGATTAATTCTCTTAATCCATTGTATGCTTAAATTACAGCTTCATACATCCGAGAAAAAACCCGAAAAAGTGTCTTTTTTCCCTGAGATAGTATTGCGGATGCTTCGATATTATAAAATTGATTTCCTTTCCTTGGCTTTGGATGCATCGAATCCATCTTGTTACCTCGGAGTATGGCTTGTTGAATAAACGAAAATTTGCTTCAATGAGAAATAACTTATTATTATTGTATAAAGTGACATGTGTATATATTAATATGTTGTTTTATGCATGAATTGGAGAATCAAAGTCGATAGAAATTGGCTGTGGTCCTTTCAAAACGCACACTGAAATGAAGACCACCTTCAAATTTGAATCTCAATACCAGCCTTTTCCCATTCAAGAAGTAACAACTGTATCTCAATTTAAATAAAAACGAAAGAATGTGAAAAATCATCGAATCGGAATCGCAATAATTATTAACGCTTTTATTGAAAAGTAAGAAGGATGGCAAGTGAAGCAAAACATGGAAATTCTCATGTAGGATTGAATAAAACAATACTCAATTTCTCACAACGATGCTTAGGATCCATTTCAACGAACTGCGTCATTTCGGAAACCTGTTGAGGATCAAAAGAGGAAACAATTTGAAAATCAATCATCTAGTAATCTGCTCGCTTGCAAAATCCAATACAATGAACGACGAATAGGTCCACATAATGCACAAAATGAGCGCAGATCGAGAAATAACTCGTCTACTATCTTGCATCGAGAGTCACCACCATTATCACACCGAACGACAGGCACTGATAAAATGAAACAGAGTTTGAAAAAGAAGGCTGAAAATACTATTGCAAAACAAATTGAAGAGGCAATCAAACAAGTAAGTATCGAACTTTAGTGCAGAAATCTTAACTTTTTTGCTTTCCTTAAGGACATGATGAAAAGAAAATACACCGAAGAGAAAGTTCAGGCAAGGAAGATCTGCGAGGCATGTCTTCTGTTGAAAAAGAGGCCAAAACGACATGATAATAAGAAACATACTTGCATGCCATATAGGACCCATAGGAGGAGAAATTCCTCAAATGCTCATAATAACCGAAGTCAAAGCGAGGATTCTATTGAGGTAATTGATCGAGCAACATTCATCAAACTTTCGGTTTCTCATCGTTATAGTTTTCTTCAAATTATCACCCAGCCCAACACCAGATTCACCATCCACCCGAAAAAGGAAGACGTGCAGACGACATTGTTCTTCAAATTCAGCATTTCCAAGGCATCGATTACGAGCCTCCTTCCGATAATGCCACTAAAGAGGAGCTGAAAACTCTTCTTGAGTTGACTGAGCAAGAGCTTTTTCTTACAGGTGTTCAGTTAGAGAAGCTGAAGCAAGAATTGAAGGGAAGCCAAGAGGAGAAAGCTGCCCTCTTACAGAAAGATAAATCAGCACTAGCCAATACTTTCAAAGATCATGCAGCGTTTCTCAAGAAAATAAAGAACTGTATCAACGCGAACACTCATTTTCTGACAAACAAATTGAAAGCTGCTGGCACAAGACGCTCGGTTACCCCGACAAAAGGCTCTGAGTATCCAACCTCTCGTTCGGCTAATGACGAAGAGACGCTCACTTTCGAGATAAAAGAATTTGAGGAGCTCTTTTACGACCCCTTTAGGAATGAGACGAGGTTGGGGTACGCTGGGTCGAGCAGTTGGATTCAAAATTTAATTCGTGAGAATAACCGCTGTTTTGAGGAGATAGAAGAACTTGAAAATATTCTCAACAAGTTGCCTCGCACTCAGACTGAAAAAGAGAATCTTTTGGCTGCAGACGACCAATTGGACCTTTCTGATAACTCTGATCCTTTTTCGAAGTTAAACTCAATGAAAGAAGTGAATCAATTGACAAGAGATAATGCCGTGCTTCGAGAAGAGAACAATTATTTGAAAGAAAAAATTGATGATCTGGAAAGAGCGAAAATAGCACTGGAAGACTTGCTTAACCAGGAAAAGTCGCATAGGAAAGAGAACAGTCAGAAAGACACTGATAAAGATGATTTGCATTACGCTACGGTTCAAAATATGAAGAAGCAAATCCTGTAATGCTTCCTTAAGGAAAAATTTTGATCCTAATAAACATTTTCAGTGAGGAATCTCAGAAAGCAGGAGAATTACAAGTGAAAAATCAATTGTTGGCTGGAGATAATCAAAGATTGGCTGAGGATAACCAAAGATTGGCAAACGAAATCGAAAAAATGAAGTCAGACTTAGAGAGACTCAAGCACGAGAAAACCGTAATTAACATGAGTTTGAATTTTTCAGCAAAATAATTTAAATTTCCAGGATATTATCAAAAATTTGCAATCTGCTGAAGTAGCAAAGCTTCAAGCAGACAGAGAATACAAGAAACAAATTGAGGATCTGAAAGCTGAGCATGAAGTAAATTTATTAGCGATGTTCAGGGCATCTTAAGTGCTGCATTTTTAAGAACGCTTTGCAAAGCCTCAAAAAAAAGTTAGAGGGATCTAATTCTCAAGCTGAGAAAGAATACCTGTCGCAAGTTGAAGTGATGAAGATTAATTATAACGTGAGTTATTTTAGTTTTGGGTTGTTACTCAAAATTGTCTTTCTTTAGAATCTGTTGGAGGAGATGAAAAAGCTCGAGCAAAGTAAGTTGAAGATGGAGAAAGATTACCTGAACCAGATAGAGGCTTTGAAATCGGGAAATAACGTATGAATTTTTCACTTGATGAGCTCTGCAATGCTTGTTTATTTATTATTAATTGGTGTAGTCATTAAAGGAGCATGTTAACAAGATTGAGAAGGAGAATATTCAATTGATCAAAGACAAACAAGAATTAGACAAGAAAAGGAAAGAAATGCATGATAATTTAACAAGAGCAATTATCCAGCAACTCAGCTTGATTATTTTATCAAAGGTTTTTCAAAACGCTTAGATTATTAAAATGGCTTATCCAAACTTCATAGGATGGCAGCAAAATGGACGAGAGTGCGAAAAAATCAATTCGAGAATTATTCGGCGAGGATTTTTCAAAGATTCTTGAAGCTTATGAAGATAAATTAAAGTCTTTACAAAAATTATGTAACAAATATGAGAACGATTTCCATGAGGAGGTATCAATCAAGCAAAATTATTCTAAAATAATGATATTAATTGTTTTCATAGTACGCGTACGCTGTGCTATTGGAGAATCGATGCAGAGATTATGCTAATTTATTGCTTGAGGTACTAGCAGCCATGGGACCGAACATCACCTCCCCTTTGGCTACGACTACGACCTCGAGTATTCCCTTTTTGGAGCCACAATTTTATAGGCTGAGAGAAAGACTAGTCCAAAGAAGGGATGAATTACTACAGTTATTGCGAGATTTAAATAATAAAGATGATCATCGAGACAAACTGAAATTTTTGAATTTCGTGCCAATTGGTGACTCAAAAGAGTTCAACGTTGCCAAATCGCCTCGTAAAATCTTTATTTTTCTACGAAAAAGCTCATTTGAATTCCACTACAAAGTGTTTGGGAGCTTTGACGGAAAAGCAATCGGGGACTATGCTAAAGATTTAGCTATTAGAGACAAAGAAATTGAACAGTTGAGAGAGGAAAACGAAGAAATGAGAGACAGGCTGAGAAATCTCAACTCTAAATTCCAGAACTTGGAATTAGAGCGTTTGGCTTTGCTACAACAAGTATTTTAATTTGAGAACTTTAAGTTTATCCTTCTCATCAGAGCAATAAAAAGAACACACTTTACAGTCGAGAGGCAACTCCCGAGAAACGAATGGAAGGACCAAGAACTTCTAATTTTTCAGATTCATTGAAGAAGAAAGTGAGAAGCGATAACGACTCTGAAATCAATATTCATGAAGGTGTACGCGGCTTCCATCATCTTTTGCAGCCGCTACAGATAATTAAACAAGAATACATAGTAAAGTTCTATTGGAAACTAAATCACTCATTCTTGGTATTAGTTGGACGATGATATGAGCAAAATGCTAGTGACTCAAGCCAAAATGATCGAAAAATTGTAAGTTTTCATAATTATTCCAGCATATTAACCTGACTTGCTTGTATCATAGGCTATCGATAACGTCAGGACAATAGGTAGATAAATTTATGTTAATACTCTCTGATTAAGTGTATTATTTTTTCCAGCCGTATTTTTTGTTATAAACAGATCTATTTAAGCGCAAACTAATGATTAATAAAATTGTATAGTTTCATCGAAGCACTGACAGCAACCTTAAAATATCAATATCTCTTCCTCTATTGACGAATAACCCCAACCTTTTTTTTTGAAGTGGCCCCACCAATTTTATTGGGATATCGTGTTTTCGAAATTCGGATCTATGTGATAAATTCATTTTAAATCCTAAAGATACAAAATAATTTACACAGAGAGAGCATTTGAATATGGAAAGTGCCTCTACAGACTCTCTTGACGCTGTTCAGCGAAAGGATTACGTGGAAATAAGCAAAGAAATGGATCCCGCTGACTTTCCAATCTCTCCTTTTTACAGAAAATACATTAAATCTGTACTCATCAGCGAAGCTGATCTTGAAAAACGATCTGCAGAGATAGCAATGCAAATAGCTGATACCTACAAGGAGAGACCTTACTATATTATCGTAACTCTCAAAGCGGCCGCGGAGTTCTACATGATGATCTACAAATATCTGAAGAAAATTTACGAGAGTGGTAAATACAATAATTGTGTTCGTCATGAGTACTTGAGAGTGAAAAGTTATGAAAATACGAAATCTGCTGGCTCAATAACCTTCATTGGAGGCGAGAGTTTTTCAGCAAAAGATAAAGAGGTCCTTATTATCGAAGATATGATAGATACTGGAAGAACCATCAAGACCATGATAGAAAAGTATAAGAGTGAGGGAGCAAAGTCTGTGAAGGTTGCAACATTGGCGATTAAAGAGAGTCATCCTAAGGACATCCGGGTAGATTTTGTGGCATTCAAAGTGCCAAATGTATTTGCGATTGGCTTTGGAATGGATTATAATGAATATGTCAGAGATCTATCTTGTGTATGTGTGTTAAATAGTGATGGGTTTGAGGCTTTTAAGGTATAAGTAAGGGATGAGATTTACAATTTGTGTAGTAGTAGTATCATTAATTCAATAAAACATACACAAAATATTTTATATAGAGGTTTTTCTCATTTATGGAAAACATGTGAATATTTTTTCTTTGGATTTTCCAATTCCCTACCTATTGTGAAATTGCGAGGACAAAAAAAATTTCTACAGATATGAAAGACTCTATCATAATAGAGCGAGTCTAGTTGATTTTGGAACCACCCGAAAGTAATGAAAAACTTGACATTAAAGTTCTGAGTTAGTATTAATCAATTTTTAACCCATCTTCGTTGCTTCAATGGTATACTCAGTACAAGTCAAGCGAATTCATCGGTAATAGAGTCAAATTCGTTTTAGCCTACCTTGATTTAAATTCTCACCTTACTATCAAGAAACCTCCACCAATACGATTGGACTATATATATCTCTTCAAATTCCATCTGAATAAATTCGTTTTTAAACTTTCAAAGAACTTTTACAAAAAATTTCTAAACAAAATGGAAAAAACCTCAACTGACTCTCCCGACGCTGTTCAAAGAAAAGATTATGTGGTTAAAACCGAAGAGCTGGATCCTACTAACTTCCCAATCTCTCCCTTTTACAGAAAATACATAAAATCTGTGCTCATTAGTGAAGCTGATATCGAAAAGAGAGCCGCAGAGCTGGCAGCACAAATAGCAGATACTTATAAGGAAAGACCTTATTATGTCATCATCACCCTCAAAGGAGCAGTCGAGACAGGCAATATTATCTGCAAATACCTGAAGAAAATTTACGAAAGTGGTAAATACAACAATTGTGTGCGACAAGAGTACATACGAGCGAAAAGCTACGAAAATACTGAGACTACAGGTGTTGTGGCTTTGACTGGAGGCGAAAGCTTCTCAGCAAAAGACAAAGAGATTCTGATTATTGAAGATATTGTTGACACTGGAACGACGATCAAGAAGATGATAGCAAAGTACAAGAATGAGGGAGCAAAGTCTGTAAAGATCGCAGCATTAACGATTAAAGAAGATCCTGAGGATCTCCGTCTTGATTTTATTGGATTCAAGGTGCCAAAAGTGTTCATTGTTGGTTTTGGACTTGATTATAACGAATATCTCAGGGACTTATCGTTTATTGGTGTTTTGAATGGCGATGGCATTGAGGCTTTTAAGGCATAAGTTTCGTACATGCGAGAACTTGAAACATATATTAATAAAAGTCATAATATGTGTCTAATGTGATGCGAAACCAATTAACACTTTCCAATTCAAATATTGACAGCTCTGAATAAAACATCAAGCTTATATCGATACCATGAAGAATACTGATATTAGATTTTATTGAGCACCTCATGATGCGAGAAAATGATAAAAAAAAAAACTATCTATGCATGAAAACACTCTAAAAAAATTCTATTACTGCGTTAGTTGGTAATTTCCAACGTTAGCATGTTAGAGTCAAAGCAACATACTTTACTAAGACGAACAAGTTTATGCATGATTATCCAAACTACTAGGGGATCGAAGGATTCTAAATTCAGCTCGTTCACTAATTGGTTCATTGGATGTGAACTGTAGTTTCAAAGCAATGAAGAAATCAAAGGCAAAAGATACAGTGTTTTAACAAGAACTTAACAGAAATATACCTATTTTACATTTTCCTTGAGAACGAATCGAGGATCTGTTGAAAAAAATTTGTTTATGAGGTGTACAGAGTGTAATCGCAGAATACACGACATAAAGATTTTAACCTAAGTAAGATTTCGGGAAAATACGTTATCTCTCAAAATTCTTTTAAATCTTCGTTTAGAAGCCGAAGCGATCAAAAAGAGTCATTTAACTTAGCACTCTCAAAAAATATGAAAATCACCACAACTGACTCTCCCGATGCTGTTCAAAGAAAGGATTATGTGACTAAAACCGAAGAGTTGGATCCTGCTGAGTTTCAAATTTCTCCTTTTTACAGAAAATACATAAAATCTGTCCTCATCAGCCAAGCTGATCTTGAAAAGCGAGCTGAAGAGTTGGCAACACAAATCTCTGATACTTATAAAGATAGACCATATTATATCATAGTCACCCTCAAAGGAGCAGTTAATACCGACTCCATCATATCCAAATATCTGAAGCAAATTTACGAAAGCGGTAAATACAACAATTGTGTACGCCATGAGTACATAAAAGCGAAAAGCTATACAAATACTCAGTCTACAGGTATTGTACTATTAACTGGCGATGAGACTTTCTCAGCAAAAGACAAAGAAATACTCATTGTTGAGGATATTGTTGACACTGGAACGACTATCAAGAAACTGACAGAAAAGTATAAGGATGAAGGAGCAAAATCTGTAAAAATTGCAACATTGACGATTAAAGAAGCTCCAAAGGATATCCGTCTTGATTTTGTCGGATTCAAGGTACCGAATGTGTTCATTGTTGGCTTTGGAATTGACTACAATCAATATTTCAGAGATTTATCGTTTATTGGGGTTCTAAATAATGATGGAATTCAGGAGTTTAAGATCTAATTTCAGGTGGTGAGCTCAATATTGTTTGTCCATAACACTACTTACATGCATTGATAATGTATGTGAAATTTGATTAATTATCTCCATATCTGATCTATATCATTTCATATTCTAATACACAACTATTGTTGTATAACATTGAACATCTCTCCCCGCTATGAGTTAGCAATATAACTAATAATTCACATAGTAGCTTAGAAGCAACCGCTTACTGAATTAGCTGATAAATTTCAATTTTAAAATTTTGAACCCAAACCTTTTTCCACAGACATGACAGCTGCAAACGCAGATTTACGCACGATTAACGAAATTTCTCAGGACTTGGAGGATTCTAAATTCAACTCTCCACAAATGGACCGGGCCTCAGCTACCTTGGGCTCGTCACTCAAGAAATCAAAGCTTGATACAACAGTTCTAAGCCAATCAGGTAGCCAAGATCCAAAAATTGCCCATTATTCAGAGCTGAAAAACAAATATCGCCCACAGACACAGCGCGTCGACAGTCTCGAAGATGAACATAGCAATTATAACCTCTCGAATTCAAAAGGATCGCTGCCGGCTGAATGGGAACTGAGGAAGATGCAAGAATATTTTGAGGACAAACTAGCATTTGAGAAAAAAGAAATCGAGGATGCTCTAAATGACTTCTGGGAAAAGCGATTGGATGAGGTTTCCAGAGCTTACCAAGCAAAAATCGATAATGTATAACATATATTTCTCCCAAATCAACAGTTTGCCTTTCAATTAGCTGGAAGCCTTGCTCGCAAAGAGTCAACAAACTAGCGAGGGAAATAAGACCGCGAATCTAACAGAAGAATATAGGCAAGAGATCGAATATGCGGCTGAAGAAAAATATAGAGAGCTCTATCTGCAGAAACTTGCTGAAATTCAGGAGAATGCGCGGATTATCCAAGACGAAGCCCTAACTGAGGTTTTACCCTATTTCTGATCTCACATTGATGTAGTATTTATAGATAATACAGGAGGTGAGAAAAGAGCTGGAGGCTGAGTATCAAGAAAAGCTCAGGGAAAATGAAGAGCTTATTCGTCGAGAATCATTGAAACAATTGGAAACTTATATAAGCCAGATAGAGACAAATAATTTAGCCACTTCAAAAAGAGTGCACCATTCCAAATCTGAAGCTGATGCAAGCAAATCGGGCCACTTGTACTCCGAGTCTGAAATACAACAGCTCAGATATGAAATTGAAAACGATACAAGGAAAAAGCTGGAAGAAGAATATAAACAACGGCTCGAAAGAGAAGTTAGAATGTTCATTGCTAATTACGAGAACGAACGAAATGTGAGTCAGAAGAATTCTAGTATAGTTGAGAGCCAGCTGAGAGAGTACCTCGAAAGAGAAATCCAAGAAGACGCAAAGAAAGAACTCGCTCGCAAAGAAAAAGAGCTCCAAGTTAGCTATAGGAAGAAAATCGAAAATCATAAAAAAGAACTCGAAAACTTATTTGAAACTGAATTGGTTGCCAGGCTTCAGCAGGAGAAGCAAGAATTGGAAGCTGAGAAAAATGAAATTGGTATTTTTAAGCTTACGAGGCTGATACTCACAATAAATTTGTCTAGCAAGGTTAAGATCGCTAGAAAATTTGCGTCTCAAGAAATCAGAAAAACTAAGAAAACAATTAGAGCAGCAACTCAAAGACCAGCAGCAAGATAGTAAGAGAAAGGAAGAGAAGTCGCAAACCACTGCTACTGACTCCTCTTTGGAAAAAGAGCAAATTGACGAAAACTCCGAGAATCGCAATCCGAATATCACGGAACCACGCTCTGAGTCTCAAACTGAAAAGAAATCACAGCAAGAAACACGCATTCAAAGAAAAAAATTCGAGAGGTCCAATTTACCCTCAGAAAAAGAACTCGAATCTCGCCGTAAAAAGACCAGTAGGAGTAGGGATGTGAATAAGACAAATTCAAAATCGAGTATTATCGATAGAACTGGTGAGGAAATAACTGAGGATACGACTCAGGAAACTTTAAAGTATATTCTTACAGAAGACCAGAGGTAAATTATTGAAGTTATTGGTGGATTCAATATAGTGCATTGAAATAGAGCTCGCTCTCAACGTGACCGTAGTGATAGAGACGACGAAAAAATCTTAATTGAGTTGATTGATCCTCTTTCTCCACCGACTTTCATCTCTCAAACTTATACGCTTCAGAACCAGAGTTCACGAAAGGAGGAGGAGTTTGTTAATGAAGATCGGTTGAAGAGATTTCCAACTTCCAGACAAGAAAATCCTATCGAAAATTCGAATAAATTGGAACGTAAAACATATAATTTACTACTACATCCGCTAAAACTAATGTATTTTGAAGCAATAAAAAAATACGATAGTTCAAGGATCGCAGAAGAGTTGATAAAGAATAACATAAAACAAGCCTACGAAAAAAATAAAGAGGCTCATGCATCTTATTCAAACAATTTTGGTTACATGGGCCCTGATGATTTACTTCAACAAACTAAAGGAACCCATTTCTCTTCTGAAGTTATACAGCCAAAAGACAAGCAAAATATCGAGACACAAGGGGTTTATGCGACTTTTCAAGCAGATAATCAGAATAAGAACTCTCTCTCTCAGAAGCAATCCAGTCAGAATGGCTCCAGCAAATATCTCGACATTCTGAAAAAGCAATCCTTGCTCCAAAAAGATGCTCTTCAACAGCAGCAAAGCTCTTCTATTTCGAGGCGCAGTTCAAAAACTCTTGACACCAAGGGTCGTGGGTCATATAAAGCAGAACCGAACAATAAATATCAAGAGATTGTAGAGAAGTACTTAGAAAGGGACGTAACACCAAACAAAATTGAAAAATCGCAAACGACTCGGAGAAGTTCTTCTCATTCATACCAAGATCTGTTTGAACTCAAAGAAGAAGATGATACTAAAGTAGATGTTATCATTCAGATTTCCATCTCACAAATTTCAAAGGCAAAGAGCATGAAAATGTTAAAACAAGAAATAGAAGCAAAGTTACTGCGTGATGACTCTCTGAAGACAACTTATCTAGCTCGAGAAATCTACTTCACTTCTGATTTTATTGCAAATCTGAGTAAACAATTGAACATCTCAAAAAACATCAAATTATTTTATCTTTGTAAGGAATTTTATCCAAGGAAGATCAATTCAATACAAGAGAAGCGCTGAGAAATCTATATCCATTGTGGCAAGAGTGTGGAGTTTCCTATGCAGACCGTCTCAATTTTCTCAAGTCGCTTGAATCAATGTATTTGGCATCCCCGCCCCCTCAATTATATAACCTATTTTACCTTAAAGGGCCGATTATCAAAGAGTGATATCTAAAATATTATTGGAGGCGGATTATCTCCAAATTCTTCAAAAAAATGCAAGGGAGGTGATCCAGCTCGTTGAGAGACAAATCAAAATAAAGGAGCAAATCCCAAAAGAGAATTTTTCATACAAACTCGCTCGAAATGTTTACAATGAGTTACTTGAAAACTCCTCGAAGCTCATGGAAGCTCTCTCACAATACACCACGAAGTTTAAAAAAGAATTAACTTATCGAGGAATAGATGCTTCTGATGTAATTTGAATCATAATTGAACGCATTTCCTAACTGTATTGTTTGACTAGATTTTACGGTGTGATATTTGGGAAGCTGAATACGTTCAGCTGGATGATATGAAACAAGCTGTCATTCAAAAAATTAAGAAGAGAATTTAATATTTACACCTCATTTTGAACCAAGTCATTCGAAACATTATTTATTTATTGTTGCATAACATAATCGGGATCTTCAAAATTTAATCCTCTAACAAAGTCATGAACATTCATAATATGTAGCCATGCTTTTCAGAACAGCAGATTTCTCTTGTTTCTTTCCATTGAACAATTAATCTTGTTTCAAGAGTTTGTCAACGACTGAAATTGCAGATCGTTGCCAACATTACAGTCAAGAAGAAATAATTAACTACAACTCTTTGAATCTCTATTTGACTATATTTTGGCAATACGGTCGCTTTGTCCTATTGAAAACAGAGTTTTGGATTAACATTCGTCATTGTAAAATCAACAAATTCATTAAAGTCAATGATATTCAATTATTTCTTTATTGGTATAATAAAGAGGAGTTCTTATGGGAAACTTGAATATTTATACAAAAATAATAAAACAAAAAAAGTTTTAATTTTTCATCTTTCCTTTATACTTACTTTTTGGTGAAATAAGGAGCATTATACGCTTGCTGAATGTCATACCTCTCGCTCTCATGATAAGCAAGGCAATTTTTCATAAACTCCTTTGCTTCATTCGATATTCCGTTCTTTGGAGGGAAATTCACAGTCACTGACTTGAGAATAATTTTATCCTTCAGGATTTTCTCTTGAGCCATATTATGTCCAAAAGGTTTCTGACCATAAAGCAGCTCGAAAAATATCACTCCAACTGCCCAAACATCTACTTTCGAACTGATAATAGGTGCTTTATCTCCAACCGCGAAAGTTTCTGGTGGTAAATACCAATACGTGCCTACACCTTGTGAAGTAAGCTCACATCTTGACTCATCGCCTTCTAATATTTTGCAAAGGCCAAAGTCAGATATTTTAACTTCTCCTTTATGGAATAAAATATTTTGTGGCTTCAGATCATAATGGATAATCCTGGTCTTGAATTCATTGAGGTACTTTAACCCTGCAAGTACTTGTCTGATGATCGTTTTCGCCTCTTTCTCTGGGATTGTTTTGTAGCGCCGCAGATATTGCGCCAAGTCTGGGCCTTCACAGTACTCCAGCACCGTGCAGAAGGAATTCTGATCGATTTCGACAGTATCATAGAGTTTTACAATATTTGGATGAGAAAGTTCGGTCTGAACGCTGTTTTCTCGAACCGCATGCTTGATATAGTTTGCCTTGGTGGTTTCGCTCCAGTTCGGATTAATTTGATGAATTTTACAAGCGACTTCTCGTAAGTCTTCCAGGTCAAATGACTAATCGAGTGATACACTTACTGCTGCTGTTGGAAACGAGAAAATGTACCTTGTAGACTTCGCTGAACCCTCCCTTGCCAAGCAGTGCGAGCAACTGATACCGGTTTGATAAAATAGGCCATGGAGAAATTGTGGAATCTTTGCTATCTCTACCAAAGCGACAACTGCAAGATTAAGGAGTTGTTAGTTTAAAGCATAAGAGATGATGCCTTACTGATCTTCCTCATGAAGACGTTTATATTCTTGGATAAAAACGCTTTTTTCTTGCTCTAGCCTTTCAAGCTGTTCTTTAAGAAACGACTCTTCCTGTTGAGACAATGAGTTTGTGATATCCAATATATATTTATTACTCTTGTAAGGAGCTGCATTCTGCTGTTAATCCGATCTTTCGCATCCTTTATACTCTCTAAAGAATTCCCAACAACTTCGAAGCCCCCGACATCAACTCCAGTGTTTTGAACGTAAAAGTTATTGCTAATATGCGGATTCAGATTCGTCGACTTTCCCAGCTTATCCGACATCATAGTAGAGATATCCATTGACATAACTCCCATTTTCCCACCCGCATTCGTTGACTTTCTATTTTTTAACAATTTCTTCCGTCTCTCCATTTCCGCTTTTTCTTGTTGCACTATCGCCTAAGATTTCAATTTAGTTTCGTACAAGCTCTCTTTCTCTTACCAGACGCTCCTTTATACTCTTGATCTCCGCTCCGTCGTTCCAAGAATCGATAAATTTCGTTCCGTCTCTATAAACAGGAATTAATCGATCTCCGTGGTCATGTTTGCTTACCTAAACGTCACATATTCTCCTAATCTCTGTTTCTGCTGAACTAAATTCGACCTCAAACGTTCTCTTTTCAGCTGTTCTACCTCTATCAGCTTTCTTGAGATCAACGCTTGCATTTTGGCAGTGTGTAACCGACTGGCCTGCTGGTCATTCCGAATCTGATCATTCAAAATCTGAAGCGTCGCATCTTTTTCTTTCACTTTTCCCTGCAGAACTTCAATTTCCATGACCAACTCTTCTAAAGCCTTCGATCCTATACCATCATCAGGCTTTTGATTAGATTTCGGTTTTCCAATTGCCATCATCTTCAATTCATCAGCTCGGCTTCCTTTCTTTTCTTGAATAGATCTCGAGCTCAAAGAATTCGACTTCTGATTTGCTGAGTGAGCCGTTGATTGAGTATGCTCTGAAGGAGTCCGCTTAATTTTCGTATAGTTAAAAAAATCGGTGATTTTCTTATTTTTCTCAGGAACAAAATGCTCCAAAGTCACAGGTGCTTCAAACGAATCAGAATTATCGCTGACTTTCACCTCCTCTTCGTCTTCGAGGTTCATTTTAAGATCTTTATGCGCAGAATGGTTTAGTATCTTCATCTTCTTCATGTGTAAGTTTTCTTCATACACAAAATTAGTTTGATTCATGTTTCTTTTTCGATGCTGTAAGTTAACAAAGTCTGCGTTTATCCGATCTTGATAAGGAAGACCCGTCAGTTGGATAATATCTGGCAGCTTCTCGCTAGATTCTAGATCTATAAGCATCTTATTTTGTATTTCAGCAGCGTTTTCCTTCAAAGATTCCTGATGTGGCACGGAAGATGTTCCATTATGAGTTGCCTGGAAAGGACGGTCTTGATTTTCGCTGTCAGCTTTTTTGGAGTTTTCATGCGAGGGCAGACCCATCATCCTAGCATCAAGTTGCTTTAGTTTAGTCGGTAAATCGTGCTGCATCAATGATATAGTAGTGTTTTATTCTCTGGTTTCCAATTTAAACTAAAAGCGATTACTTCGATCGCCGCGAAATATTTTAAAAGAGAATTAATTGATTACATTGAGGAAGAACTGCTTATAACTACAGAAAATTGACGCATGTAGACTTAGAGGGTTATATAATCTTAATTTTATCCATCGAACGGTCAATCTATGTCAATAATCATTGTAATTCTGATGTATATTATATCGATTTAATTGTAAAAATCGAGGGGGCTGTAAGATATTATAATGAGATTAATCAAGTAGTAGACCGAAATTATGTTGTTTAGGTGGAAATATTGAAGTAGAATCTTCTGCAAAGTGACCAGAAATTTGAGATTCATTTAAATTTATCCAGTCTATTGTTAATTTTATTGATCTGAGCGTCAGTGGGATACAGAATTTCCGGAATAGAAAAATTCTTTACTTTTGAACTCACCTGTCTCTCCTAATTTGAGAAAAAATCTGAGCATACACAAAAGGATTTATATGAGGAGAAACAGGACTTAGGGGAGAATTAGAGCAGTTCGAAAATACTAAATTTTCTACTACCAAATCAAGCGAGTTGTTATTGGTATTGCTGCTGCCGATGAAAGATTATTTTCTCGTCGGTTGCCAAGGAATCATGTTATCTTCAACATGTTAACTATCCCATTGGTCCTATTCAGCTCAACGATATAGATAAAAAAATACAAATTTCGAATTGGTGATATATTATCACATAAATAAATTCACTTAAGCAAAGTAGAAAACCATTGAACGATAGCATCTGCTCATTATGTTCCTTTTTTGTCCCTCTCTCTTTTTGTCTCAGCAGAAACTTATTGCTGTGCTTTAACCCGATAACGATTCAGTATTTCTTTCAAGTTCTGTCTATATCTATTGGTTGCAAAAATGTTCAGAGATATTGAGAGAGTATTTTACTTATTGGTGACTTCTGGACTATTATCTGTTGACGGAGAGTGATCGTTAAATTTCTCTTCTTCCATTTTGTTTGCTTGAGCGGTTTCAGAGCGGAGATATGCTTCTTCAATCGCTCTTTCTAAGTCCTCATCGCTAGACTTATTAATCGCGTCAGGATCGTAAGAAGAAGAAGTAACTGATTTGAGGGCTTTTATTTTCGCAACTGAATGTCTTTTCAACACATACTCAAGGACCGAGAACAGTTTCATTGCGCATTTTTGGTAGTGTGATAAGGGTGACGTGTCAAAGCTAGGTTTCCTTTTATTTTGAGTTCTTCTTAAGCTTTTACTGAATGACGACTTTCGATCTTCAAAACTTTCGCCTCCGGACTGTTGAATTCCACTCACTCGAGACATTAGTTCTTTATAACGGCGTTCTTTTTCATTGATTTCTTCTTGCTCTTTTTGCTTTTTAAGCAATTCATTTTCTCGTTTCTCTTGCTTTTGCCTTTGCATGAACTCGTGAATCTCTTCTCTTTCCTGAGGACTTTTCGAACCTCCTTTAGACAGAATTAGTATAAAAGGAATCACCAACAATTAATACTATTTCTATTATATTTGCCTTCAAGTTCTTCCTGCATGAGCGCCTTTAGATTCTCTTGCGACTTTCTGGTTAGTTTCTTCAAGGTATCTTCATCGACGTTGTCTAAACCAATTCGGGCTCTCCTTTCTCTTTCATCAATTGAATGGTGTACAGATCTCTCATTTGATTGAGGAGAGGCAGCTTTCTTCTCAAGCTAAAGACTATTAGATTAACCTTCAAGTGCTTCAAATAACCTTGGCTTGGTCAGCTCCCCATGCATATTTGTGGCGGAGAGGGCTTTGTCCCTTAAATTTAGTAATATTCTCTTCTTTTATCCGCTGATTCATCAGCTCAATTCGATTCTGCTCATCCATTCGCGCTCGAATAGCTTCTTCCTCTTCTAATCTCTTTTGAATTGCCAATTCTAATTTGGATTGAAGAAATGAGTTATTACTAATATTGAAAAATTTCATATAGCTATACCTTGATGTTTTTTTAGGTTTTCTTTTATCAGTTCTTCAGCGTGACCAATAATCCCCTCTCGACTCCTACTCTGCTCTCTTCTTGATTCAGAGACGCTGTGAGGACTTCGCATTTTTTTCTCCGAAGTTTTAGTACGACTAAGCTGGCGGTCGTGCTCATCTGACTGACATCCTGATCCTTCATAATTAGCATCCTTGCCAGCTATGGGCATGCATGTTATACTGATAAGCTATTTGCAATGCAATTACGAGACGATATTTCGTGGATTCTCAAGGACTTTGCAACTTGTTTGACCAATTCTTCTACTTCTTTCCTTAATAATCTCCTCTCTTGAAAAACGGCTTTTTGCACTTGCGCTCTCACTTGAGCTCCAAATTTCTTTGGAGATCCCTTATCAACACCGTATTTTGCAAATTTTTGTTCAACGATATTATCGACGAGACTAGCAATCTCTGATAGTTTTGGAGAAACCAAGTGCTCTTTATAAGAAATTCTTTGAATCGGGCTATTTATTCCAAGCCCTGCTAAATACACAGATAAAGCTGATAAATTATGAGCTGACGATAGCACTACCTTCTGGCTTAATAGATTGAGGAGAAGCAGTTCGCATGAATCCTTTTTTTGATTGACCGGGAGTTGCAGGAAAAGATTTTTTTGTCGTAGTCCTATCACCATTTAAATTATTGACACAATAAGACGAGATATTGAACTGTAGTTGCGTATTAATAATGGGAGAAAAGCTTGCTTTCGTTGTTTTCGGCGATTTCCATGTCTTGTCATTTGTTAATTGAGGGTTGATATCACTTTCCTTTGGGCTGCTCAAATAATTGGGTCTGAAGGGGCTTTTTTCTGTCAGTATTCTACTTGGAAACTTCGTGGAATTCTCTTGAAAAAAACAGAGAATGAGCGAGGAAGATATTTCTTGACACTTACCTAAATTAGCTCCATACAACTGCACTTGCGGTGTATTTTCTTTATCATCACTAACAGCAGTTATTTTGATTGAAGGTGTGCTTTACACATTGTAAAACAAGTAAATTATTGTAATGCACAATCAACTATTACTTCTGAGGACATTTTTGAGCCTGAATGAATGCTGTATTTTTATCAATCTCCCTTTCATTAATAGAGCTCTTCCGCGAATCTACTGAGGAAAGATAACTTCTAAGTAATCCGTTTTTTGATTTGAGCGACACATGTCTTTTCTTCATCATAAGATTCTCCGAACCTCAGTAGCGTTAAGGATTTAAACTTTATTCCGTTGATTTGATTTGATTTCAACACGTAAACGGAGCAAAAACATTGAATTTGAAAGCTCAAAATGAAAGCATTTTCTATCAATCTGCTCACTAGGACTCCTTACATACTCTCTTAGAAAAGCCAATAATTCTTTCTAAAGTTAGAAAATTGTTGTGGGTAGACTCGTATGAGAATTCAGTCAACTGTACAAACAATTCCACAAACAAAATATGTAAGTAATATGCATCTAACATCTACAAAATCTAGATGCTATGGAGCGATCAGGCTTCTTCTAATCATTCTCGTCGGTAGATAACTATTTGCCAACGAGAATTCATCATTTTCTGAAGAAATCCCAGCCACTCCTTGTGGGTTCTCAAGCTTGTCTATCCTGCTATCGTATGCATTCCGTACAATTGTATTAACTATAAATTGAAAGTTTAAAAGAACGAATACATAGCAGAAATAGAGTATCTTGGCTTGATCACCCTCATCTAACCTCATCCTCCAGTTGGGCAATCACCCAGATCTCCTCCATCTTTCTTAGGCTTCTTACTCACAGTATCCATACCTCGGATAGTTGCATTGCTCTTCTTCTTCAACGGCCGCTTTGTTTCTGATGGATCAATTCCGTACTCATTTGGTCGCTCTTTCATGCCAAAGATGGACATGAAGTAGGCGATAATGACCGCAAGAATAAAAAGAACGAAATTTTTCGCTTTTGTGGTGAGCGGTAGTGATTTCTGAATCTGTACCATCTAGTCGCTCATTGAACTAATTTGCAAATTAAAAATTATAAAGGTAGCCTTTTTTCCGATGTTATCTAACTCTCAATTGAGCTAAACGTTTTTACTGCGTATATTAGCTATGTGAATCATTTCATAATAAGCATTTGAGAATAAATCAAAAATTGGCCAATCAGGAACTTGGAAATCTAACAAATTATCTGGTTCTGCGTTTGAGTCTGAAATTGAAAGAAATTGCAGGAGTTTGTCATGACTAGATTTGAGAGAGGAAAAAAAAGAGATGTTGTATTCGGCTGAAATGAATTTTACCATGGGTATTCCAGTGTTTGTCGATTCGTTCTATGAAGTTTCTGTTATTTTGCTCAAATAGAATCACATGAGAATAACACGATTGGGCAGTGATTATTTTGTGATGTTGATTGTTTGCGAAAACTGGACCAGACAATAAGGAAAAATTTTAATGATGGAAATGAATCTAGTTGCTCCTGGTGTTTCTTTCAACCTTAATTTGTCAAAACAAAGATATTGTTTGGATTTTAATGGATCATTTTGAAAAAATACATTCATTTAATTACTAAATCTTTTCTCATAAAGAGGAGCGTTCTTGTTTCTTCACACTCATTTTCGTTAGTTCGTCATATTTTCCAACGAAAATTCATCTTGTTATCGAAGAAAGCAAGTCTACTCCGAATCGGGTATCAAGCCAAAAGGACACATCCTAATCTATTCACAGATGCATACAAAAAAAGAAAATGTTATATACATCTAAACATAAATAAATCGAGAATGGTCCGTCGTAGATTTTGGCTTGAAGACCCTCATCTAACCTCATCCTCCTTTTGGACAGCCACTCAAAGGAAGATCGTCTTTTTTTGACATTTTAATATGATCCACTTCTCTTAACGTTAGCTTGCTCCTCTTCTTCAAGGGACGCTTTGTTTCGGATGAATCTATCCCATACTTGTTCGGTGGCTCTATCATTCCAAAGATAGAGACGAAAAAAGCAACAAAGGCGGCTGCTATGAAAATAACGACATTTTTCACTTTTGTGGTGAGTGGGAAGGTTCTTCGTACCTGTACCATTGTAAATATAAGAATTGAAAAGTTATATCTACCTCCTTCACGCGAGCCTTAAATATCTAAGTAAAAGTTACAATTCTGATCAAGCCTCAAGATAAGAGGTTAGCCTCAAAATATCATCTCTAATCTTTAAAAATTTAGGGTTATCCTTATTTTTCTGGCCACGTGTTGAAAACTATTGGATATAAATGATTTATATAGAAAGATAGAGAAGCAATATGGCATCTCCTGCCTACATTCCGATTAATTCTGCTTGCATTGTTCTCTTGTCAGATGACCAAATTAAAATTAAAAAGAATAATGAAATTAGAGTGAGCGCCTCAATTTCAGAGTTGTTTAAAGTTATGAGAAAGTAATACTTTAAAATAGCATTATTATTCACTTGGAAAATAGAATAGTATTGAGACAGATTTGATGCGCTTCAAAGTTTTCAGAGAGTTGCTTAAAATCAGTTTTTTCTACAAGCAAATGGAATTGTTCAATCTTTTGTACTATGAATAATCAGAGAAACTTCATTTCCCGCTAATTTAAATTTATGCAACAGAGACAATAATTGTGGATAGTGCCTTGCTTGTTTTACTTGAACTATTTCTGTTGTAATATTGAAACCCAGAGTCTGAAAAAAGCTGAAACTTTCAATACTTTGAGTTCTTTGAGCAATTATAGTTGGAGCGTGGAAAAGCAACACAGATTCTCTCGTTTGAAGAAAGCCCGAAAGAACCAATCTTCAATTTGAGAAATAGCCAGATAAATTCATACGAGCGATTTCGGTGTGGGACAATTTACGATCTTTCTCTAAATTTCAAAAAGAAAATTGCTGTTTTGGTTTTTCATGAATCATATTGAAAAAAATACATTCATGCAATTACTCATTTTTTCCAAATAAAGGAGCCGTCAAGTTTCTTCACACTCATTTTCGTTAGTTCGTCATATTTCCCAACGAAAACTCATCATGTTATCGAAGAAAGCAAGTCTGCTCCGAATCGGGTATCAAGCCAAAAGGACACATCCTAATCTATTCACAGATGCATACAAAAAAGAGAAAATGTTATATACATCTAAACATAAATAATCGAGAATGGTCCTTAGGAGGTTCGGCTTGATTACCCTCATCTAACCTCATCCTCCAGTTGGACAATCACCCAAATCTCCTCCATCTTTCTTAGGCTTCTTACTCACAGTATCCATACCTCGGATAGTTGCGTTGCTCTTCTTCTTCAACGGCCGCTTTGTTTCTGATGGATCAATTCCGTACTCATTTGGTCGCTCTTTCATGCCAAAGATGGACATGAAGTAGGCGATAATGACCGCAAGAATAAAAAGAACGAAATTTTTCGCTTTTGTAGTAAGCGGAAGCGATTTCTGAATTTGCACCATTTAATCGCTCATCAATTCTATTGTAAATTTAGCAATTGGAAATTTATTGTTTCGACTTCAACCTTAATTGATGATCATTTCTGATTGGCTCATTCGAATGATTTCCAATTTATAAGAATCTCAATATTTCAAACTATGTTCGCTTGAGAAAAGAGAGACTCATAAGTTTTTATGTTATTACTAAGGATTTGTCCTCGACTTTCGATCCATCTCCTCTCTCCGAGATATTAAAACAAGCGAAATCACTTCGAAGTGCATTAATGAACAGCAATCATTAATCTTATTATAACATATACTAACTATAGCGCCTTACACAAGAGTCAATACAACTCTATTTTACTTATTTCATGGTACGCCTCTCTCATCTCTGAATTCCTATAATCAATATTCAATCCACAAAGTATTTTTTCAATTTTTCTTGAGTTCGTTAGTTCAAATATTTTAAATTGACTAAAGATAATTTCTTAGCTGCAGATAATCTAATTCAAATTTATCGAATAATTTACACGAGAAATGGCAGATACCTTCGACGAGACTGAGTATTCAAACCTTGTTGTGGGAGTACTTCCACCAGGCTTAGAATCACTTGAAAATATGATTCATGGTTATCTACGATTCAGGGTCGGCAGATTATTTTGGTCCACCGGAGATTCAAAGATATATACACCAGCAAATTCAATTATCAAAGTAAAGTTCTGGGGTGAAAGGGGAAATGGCCAACTTCTTCGGCCATCTACAGGCGGCATTGAATTAAGGACTTTCTCGTATGATATTTGCTACGAGATCCGTTGCTCTGTGATCCATTTCTATAAATATCTCCAAGACCTAGCAAAACTCAGACTTCATGTGCTGGATGCTCGTAACAACAAACCTGTTGGAGTTGTCACGGTCAATTTTCTCTCATATCTTAAACCGAAGTATATACCAAGGCTTGTTTCTGATATAATGATTTCATCATTGCTAGGATCTCTGAGGGTGAGAGTGCTCCTTTTGACGATATCAGAGGCAATTTTGCGATACTTAAGCTGCAGAAGGTTACAGGCGCGGGCGATCAAGGCGAAAAAATCGGGGATTTAGAGCTCGACATCCATGCAGTCTTTCTGAAAAAACCAAAACTAACCCAAGGCGAGTTCAAACCTGCAGTTAGTAGTCCAATCAAAGGTAACAAACTATACATTAGACCTTTTTAAGCTCATTTTTCAACCCAAGGACTTACTGATCAGGGACCTAAGTCAAATGAACTAGCAGATAATCGCGTTCCTATCTCACTTTCTCGACCTGGAGATAATAGAGATTATAAGCCTAACTCTTTCTCGGAGCCTGCAACTCAACAACCGAACACTAATCAAAATCTCACTGGAACAGCATCATTTTCTGACACTCGCGCTAATCAACAACAACAAGAAAATTTAGGTTTGGGTAAATTAATCGATACAAAGCAGATTGAAGATCTGCTTCTTCGTGGGAAAGAGTTAGAAAAGCGAATGCTTAACTCCGAAAGAGAAAAAGTGGAAACCCTTCCAAAGACGAATCCTGCAGCGATATTTTCTTTTGCAAATCCTTCTCGTTCTTCCAAAAATCCTCTCTTTGAAGACTACCCAAACATCGACTTTGGGGGTGTAGGCGCAGTAGATGTCGAGTTTGAACGCGTGAAGTTACTAATCGATGAAGCAACCCTCATCGATCCAGACTACAAAGACATTAGAAATGCTTCTGCTGAAAAGGTGAAGCAAAAGGCCTTGGACCTCGAGAAAACAAATGATGTAGTTTTCACCGATTTAGATGGACTAAAGCTCAATATTCTTGAATTTGAATGTGAGAACATGAACCTTAAAACACGGCTTAAGAATGAAAAAGTTGCTCTTGAAGTCAGTTTGCCAATCTCTGGCAAAGACGGAGGTGATATGTTCGATACATCTCGGTTCTTCGCGAAGAAGAACACTGGAGACGTCTGGTTTTTCAATAATGAAATCGCGCAGACGCTCAATATCCAAGAAGGCGAATTCAAGGCTCTAATAAACTCCAGCGTCAAATTCAAACTTCAATTGAGCTCTGTGAACCCGCGAACAAATGATACCATCATAACTACATTAGCAGAAGGAGATTTCTCTTTGGAAAGACTTGTCCTTGCGCCAGGATACCTTGGAAGTTTTGTAGTGCCACTAAAGACCAAGATTCCTTTAAACGCAGGGAAGGAAGCTGGAAAGAAGGACACGAAGAAAACAGGCAAAGCTACTAAAGCAGCACCCACGAATATCATCGAAGCGGAAACGTCAGCAGGAAATTTAACGATTAATTGTCAGCTTACGAGCTCGAAGGCAGACGAAAAAAGAGCAATTCGTCAGATAGAGTTTAAAGAGGAAGTTCCTCGGGAACCAACTCAGCAATCTTTCTTGCCGTTGCAAATGATGCTTTACGTAGAGAGAATCCCCAAGGTTATTGAAAGAAGACAACCTGATATCAAGCCACGAAACATATACCTCAGCTATAAGATCTATGGGACATCAGAAACGATAAAAAGCGACGTGTATTGGAAATCTGACGCACCGTACATTGATCATGAGATGCTGTTTCCACTGTCAATTGAATCAATAATGAAAATGGTAAGAGTTTTGTGTTAAGGTGATTGTCTAAAGTATTGATTGTCATAGGATACAGTGCCTTTTGTGATAGAAGTCTGGGACAAAGTCGAAGGAGGCAAAGACCAGCTTTTAGGCCTTGTGAAGATGAACTTGACCAAAGCGAAACAAGCTCTTTTCGACTCAGCCAAAAACGAAGTGAGCATCACATTTTTGAGCACGAACACGTATCCGCTGATGCTCTATGATGAAGCGCTCCCGATAAATGACATCAAAGCTTCTTCTGAAATCGGGTCGATACAGTTGGTCCTGGCAATTGGTACCCCAGCGCAGGTATTTTCAAAATATTATGAATGAGAATTTAACACTATGAAAACAGTTGAATAAATTCGAATCTCGCTTAAAGGATAAGAGAAAACAATTTGCCGATGTGTCCTCCAGACGACCAAATGAACCCTCACCGATACTCGTGCCAGATCAACTGAAGGAGAGCACAGTTAGTGACCAGAGTGCTTTTGAAGGATTGAAGAAATCGACTGTTAGCGAAGAGAGCAAACTCGATAAATCTCACAAAAAATCGCGCAAGGCACTCAAAGAACTCGAGGCAATAGATGACGCAGCAATTTCCGGTTTCGAAGCATTGGTTCTTATTTACGAGCAACTCCGTTCTCGCAATGCTCTTTATGATGTACGCTTTCAACGCTTTCTGAACCAATCAGAGACTATCTACTCCACCGAAGACGTCGCAGCCTTTTTCTTGGATTCGAAATACAACCTCAAGCCTATTCACATAAAGAAGTTGATCCAAACTTTGGATTTCCAGAAATCTGGTTTTATTAAGAAAGAGCATCTAATTGAAAGTCTAAAAGCCTATATCCGAGTCGAAGAGTCGATTAGGGAGAGAGTTACCAACAAACTCCAGCATTTTATTGCTAGTATCAAGCAAAAAGGCATCAAAATATCCTCATTAGAGCAGCTGTTCAAGAGCAAGAGCAAAGGCGGCTCTATTCTCACTTATCAAGGCCTTCAAGAGATCCTTCATCAGCATGGACTGCAAATTTCGGATGATATATTAGAGTATCTCTTCCATCTCTTGGACCATGAGCAAACTGGCAGTGTCTTTATCCCAGACCTCGTTAGTATTATAAACACCATTGAAAAAACAAAGAACTTGCGAGATTTGAACGTGCGACCTTGGGTCTTCGCTGAAAGCGTGACAAACACTGTGCAAGGAGAACTTCAAAATAAAAAGACGGTAACGAAGAACAATGTAGACCGAGCGATTGAAGCCTGTGCTTCGCGTCAGAATGAATTGGGAATAGATTCAGCAATTCAATTGTTTATTATGCTGGGGATAGATCTATCCTTCTTTGAGATCCTCTGCGTCTTTGAAAATCTAAAACGTGCATACCAAGTCCTTAATGCGAATGGATTGGTCCTACCGATTAAAGTAATCCGAAGCTGGTTCAAAGAGTTTGAGGGACATGAAATCTCAAAAACTATTCGATTCTTAGCTAAGCAACCGATTCAGATTGAAGATCTCGCTGAATCAGGTCTTAGCGAAGACATGGGCCATCTTGCTCAAGCTCTTAATCTCCCTAAACCAGACGAGCCAAAGAAACCTGTAGAAAAACGACCGAAAGAACCGAAAACTATCAATTATCAAGACAAAACGGCCAAAGTAGAAGAGTCATCAGATGCCAAGCTGATCCAAGAGCTGAAAGCAGAACTCGAAAGAAGCAGACAGGAAGCTTTGAAAAATAGGAAAAAACAGGAAGATCTCATCGCATCGTTAGTCCAACAAATTAACGAAAAGAAGGGCTCTGGTACCTCTCAAAATATCGCACAGACAGAGAGCGCAAAACCAACTGAGCCAGGCAAATCGACAGAGCAAGCAAAATCAATAGTTCCAGATTACAAACCACAAAAGAGTCTCACTGCTCTTGAAACGAGGAAACTATTCAATAAGAAACTTTACAAACATTCAATTAAAATCAACGTACATGAAATAGCAAATCTCAATCTCTCCAACCTTCCAAATGAAGCACAGCTTGTGCTGCAATACAAGCTTCCAAATACCCATGAACCCGTCGAATCAAATACTCTGAACTTCCAACCACACGAACGCAGTTATCATATAAAAATGACCTCGATCCACTCTTGGGTCCTGCCTATTGGCGAGAAGCTCAGTGATCTGTTCGTAGGAGCTAACAACGGATTTCTTATCGAGCTACTGAGAGTCGAAGATGCTAATAATAAAGAACTGATTGCGTATACTGTGCTGCCTATCGAAGAAATCCAAGGAATGGAGAATAAAATCCTTGATTCACCCAAAGAGGCTGCCAAATTCGAAGAGATAAACAGTGTTTGTCTGCTCTATCGGAACGTTAGTTCACAAAGCGCCGCAGAGGAAAGCCATCTTGTGGTTGGCAAACTTCATTTAACGCTTCGGTACGAACGCGAGCATCCCCTTAACGATGAGTATATCTCGGAAGATCTAAGTAACAAAGGATTTAATGAGGAATTGAGAAATAAACACAAACTTCTGGAGACGGAGGCCACTGTGCAACGACTCCTCCCGAGAAACAGCAATTTGTACATTTCGTTTGAGTCGCTTCAAAATCTGCAAAAAGGCATCGAAAACTTAAAGCAGGAAGAAAGTGAGATTGCTGCTGTTTTAAAGGAAGAAGCGGACGGTGCGAAAGTAAGAATTGTCCTGGACATTTTCCAACAACATGAAAATCTCTCCAAACAACACAAACCAGTTGCACTGGTCATGGATTATAAAGAGCTTAGCAGATCCAAAATCAATATTGACCATAAGCTCTCGTATGCCTTGGAAGTAGACCAAGAATTGCTTGATTATATTCAAGCTAAAGCCGCTTACGTGAAGGTCCAGCTCGAATTTCCAAATAAAAGTGCTGAGTATCTTATTGGAGAGACAAAAATCCCTCTACTGCCCTTAATAGCAGATCAAAACGGAATATCCGCAGAATTTGCCTTGAGGAACCAAGCAGGACAATACAGCGGAAGCATTGAATTATCTATAAGCTTCAATAAGGAACCTACTGTACAGCGAAAGGCTCGGGACTCGGAGAGATCGGCATTTAAAGACAATAATTATTACAAGCTGTTCATTTCGTTCACTGAGATTATTAATTTCCTGAAAATCGATGATTTGGATGCTACTGATGGAATACTTTTCCTCAACATCAACTATGGAAAAGAAACGCTTCGAAGCCTCTTTTACAACGTAAGCAAGAGGATGCATTTGCTTGAAATGGAGGACAATTACTTCTTCATCGAAATCGATGTGAATTCAGGTTTTCTGGAGAGAGGGCTTGAAATCCAATTAGTTGAGAAAACCAAACCTAAATATGTAGATGAAGTCATAGGTGTAGCAAAGATAGACCTTTCAAAGCTATTCGAAGAAAGACTTAGGGAGCAAAACTATTGCACGGAAAGCTTCTATGTCAGCTTCTGTGACCCTCAAACCTCGAATATTCTGCGAGCGAGACTTGGGACGAAGTTAACTCTGTTTAAGTGTGCGCAAAAGGATAAGCTGGACAGAATTGCCAATAACTTAAAGACAGTCATTCAAGCTGAGAAAGCAGCAGAAATTCCAAAGCTTCTGAGCAAAAAGGCTGATAAAACAGGAACCATTAGACTCCAAGATGCTCAATCAACCTTAAGAGCAGTAATTCATCTTTTTTCTTTTTACAATTCTAATAAAACTAACTCAACTAATAGACAAATAAATTGAGGATATATGAGATCGAAGAACTGACAACTTTCTTTGCCCAGAAATCGGAATCGATTTTGGTAGATGTTTTTGTGAGAGGAAATTGCAATGAAGAAGAACTGGGTGCGAAGTTGCAAGAAAATCAAATGAGAAATCTATTCCATGTAGAATTCTTTTTATTGATAAAAAAAAATAATATGGATTTAGGAATTTGAGCACTACGATACTGAACTTGATGGGTTCGTTGAGTTGAGTGATGCGAAAACCATTCAAAGGGCCGTGCATGAAGAAGTACAGATAACTGATGAGGAGCTTGAGAGATTCGTTGTGGCAAAAAATCCGGATCTAAGCTATATTGATCTGAAAAAGAAAGTTGGAAAGGTATTGCTGCAGCATATTACGAATATTTAAATCACCCATTTTTATCAGTTTGACTATCTCCTGTTCTTAAGAAAGCTATGTGACCGCACCATCAGCCATCTTAAAATCGATTTTTCGAGAATTCCACGAGACTCGATCCGCATGAATCAATACTTTACAACCAAGATGTCGCCTCTTGCAACTCGGACTCGCTCCCGCTCTCCTCTACTTCTCCAGAGTTCAAGCAGCAATCTCATCAACCTCAATGTAAAATCACTTTTTAGAGGCACATTAGCTAACTATTAACGAAATCCAAGATAACTGTGGTCTCTGGGACGAATTTCAGAGTCTTGAATGGCGGTATCCCACCAACTAGTATCGTCAGATGCGAAATCCCGCACGAGAAAAAAATATTATTTGAGACTCAACCTGCCTACAGAAGCGATTCTCCTGATTTCTCTCGAACTTCTAAAACTTTGAGCCTCTCGTCTGATGAACTGCTCAACAACTTGCCTTACATAGAAATCAACGTATATCATCGCGCATATAACGAAAATTATCTGCAAGAGATGCAGAGGTATGAGCTCATCGGCTCAGCTACAATTACACTAGCGCGCTATATGCGACCAGACGGATTGGTGAATATCGACGAAACGTTTTTGCTTCAACCCAAGAAGGCATTCCTAATACAAACACAATCCGTCGCAAAAATTCGTGTCAAAATCACGAGTCAAGTTGCCTCGAACGCCTTGAACTCTCAGGGCTCATTTGGCACTTATGAAAACCAAGAATTGAGAAACTACCGAGCTGCTAATGGATTGAGAGAACTGCCTGGTTATGAGCCTAATGGTGCACTTAGAAGCGAAACTATTGAGAACTTCCGAAAAACTATGAATGAGGTCGAAAGCTCTCCTATCTTCCAGAAGGCGAGAGGAAGGCTACCAGCAGACGAGGGGGAAAGAATAGTGGAGATCAGAGAGGTTAATAGAGAGTTGATGAACTTAGGAAACACTATTACAGCATGGAGCCATAGCGGTTTTAAAACCAGACCTGATTTCATGGAGACCAATCCATTCTTGAAGAATCTGAACCAAAATTTCAGCGATCAAAAGGCTTCAAAAGATGAGATAAATCAAAGCCAATTGGGAGAAGAGAACAAAGATCCTTTAGCAGGTACGTCGAGATGGCCAAGCGGACACAGAGAAGGAGATGAAGAATCAAAAGGCATTCCTAATAGAGAGAACCCACCGACAAAACCGAAGAGTGTGCATTCTCCAAGCTCTAAAGACGCGACAGATAAGACCAGCAGTGACCAAACTGGAGGCTCGAAGCCGCCGTTAAAGGATAGTTCTTCTACAAGTAGTATTAGGAAACTGGAGCAGAAATATGCTGGATTCAAAGACCGAAATGAACTAACTCGCATCGAGAAGATTATGCGAACTGACTATTCTGCTGAGAAGAAGCCATACCTTGATTCAAGCGATGAGGATGAAAGTGATTTATAGTCTTGAATTAATTATTTCGCGATTTTTCCTACACTTTTACGAAATGTAAATCTGTTTTTTCCATATATTCTCTCTGCTTCATATATCATTATAATATTATTGAGCTTAACTGGACTAAAACAATGACAAGGTTTGGTTAAATCGATTGATTGCTCTAAATTTATGATTAAGATATACATTAGCTGAGCGTGCAGCCATTCTAAGTGATATACTAAACAGCTGTGGATAGAGTAAGAGAAGCTTATTAAAGAGAGCTACCAGCTTTATTACTTGCTGCTACATTCCAAATATTATTAAATCTATTATAGAATGCCTATTTTCATCTTGAGTGCTCCATTTTTCCTTCTCAACGCTAAAGCCTGCGATATTATGCACCTGCTAATGCCAATAAACCTAATTACTCTGATATTTGAGGAATTAAAAGATTAATTCTTTAAAAAGAGTTATGTTGAATGTTAAGACAGGCTTAGTCTACAAAATAATCCATATGGGAAATTTCAGAGAATTATTTTTATGGAGTTCGATTCAATTACAAAATATATCACAGCCGTTCTAAATGAAAGATTATTGAGATGTTTTTTTATTCTAATTAGGGTTCTTTTTCAATCTAGAGTTCAGTGCATTTTCACAAGAGATGCGTTTCCCAGCAGTCAGCCTCATATTGTTCTGATGTTTCAGTGTTTGTGGATAACTTCTTAGGAGAAAAAAAGTTAGGAAAATCTAAACTATTTTTTTCCGTTGAGATATATGGAAAGCTACTTAAAATCAATCACAATCCATCTTACTATCTTACGATATTCAGATCTAGATATAGTTGAAAACAGTGGTGGGCTAAGAAGTAATTTGAAAAAAAGTTAGAACAAATAGACGATATATGTTTTACATCTGAAGGCATCTCAATGATTTTAGTATTATAGAATTTCTCCGTCTCTTGGAGCAAACGAGATTCACTCGGGGTCACTAAATTTATCACGACACCTATTGGAAGAGATCAGAAAACTCCTTTTCAGTAAATTCAGACTACCTTTTCTACCGAAGCGTCCGGAGCGACCAATCCTCAGGATGTATCCCTCTCGGCTGAGTGGAAATTCATAATTTATGACCAAGGAAACCTATCAATTGGCAAGTCGCAAGTCAGGTAGTTCTGAGAGAGAGAGGTAGAGCTAATTTACTTGTTGAACATCGATTCCTCTGAACAGTGAATCATTAGTGATGAGTATTCTGGAAGAGCCTGCTCTGAACTCTTTCAGAATCTGGCTTCTCTCATTCTGATCCATGTCACCGTGCTAGTTATATTTAATGAACTCACATCGAGAACAAATTTAAGGTTACCATCGCAGACACAGTGATATTATTTTCTTTCAACTTATTGAACAGCCCATCTATTCCCTTCTTCGTGTTACAAAAGATAACACACAGCGTGATCTCTAAAATAAAAGTGGTAAAAGCAAAAATCATGAATTCTCCGTACATGCAATAAAAACTGTTACTGTTCTTAAACAAGTCGACTAAGGTATCGAACTTCGCTTCTTCTTTGTCAACAGCGATGAAGTATTGCTTGATACCATCATGAACCAACCCCTCGGACTTCGCAAGTATTTTTACTGGTCCTCTCATGAGTGTTTTCGACATCTCTAGCATTCCTTTTGATAGAAGAGTCGAGAAAAAAGCGATCTAAGAGATACGGAATATAAGACGTTTTAAACAAAATCTGGTTGGTGGTGAGTATTCTACCTGTACATATCTTGGAACGCTCTGGAAAACCTCTTCTATTGAGTCCTTAACATCTCCACCAAATAATCCGTCTGCTTCATCTAGCACGATAATCTTAAGATTATCCATATTGATGTGTCCTTTCTTGCGCATATCATTAATTCGACCAGGTGTTCCCACGATGACTTGAACACCTCCTTTCTTGAGGATTTTAACATCTTCTCCAACGCTGGTGCCGCCTGTACACACATGGACAGAAACATTAAGATATTCTCCTAAGTATGCGATAACTCTCTGAATCTGAACGGCTAACTCTCGCGTTGGAGCGAGGACAAGAGCTTGGCAGTTTGGAGAGGAATGGTCGATGATTTGAAGTATGGAAATTGCAAAAACGGCGGTTTTTCCTGTCCCCGCGGGAGCTTGAGCAATAAGATCCTTGCCTTTTAACATCGCAAGGATTCCTTTCTGCTGGATCGGAGAAGGATTCTCGAAACCGTAAGCTATCATTGAGTTAGCTCTAAGAAAACATGAAACATGTGAAGGATCTACCGTAGATTCCTCTAATTAATAATTCTTTCAAATCCAATGCATCGAACGAGTCAACACTTTCATCCCAAGTACTAGCAAAATCAGCCGCGGTTGTGCTAGTTTCAGACGTTGTCTTCTTGGTCTTAATTTCTTCTGTTTTTGAAACCATGTAGTATCTTAACTAAAGATTTATGGCAATTATTATTGTGTTGTCACTCACGAATTAGATTTTATTTACCACAATTTAAAAGGGAACCTGTCTTGATAGTACGAGCAAATATCATTTTGAGAATTGCTTAGAGGAAGTGAATTTCCATTGATATACTATGTGCGAGATATGATGATGATACAATTAAGAAAACAGAAAAGATTCTTATTCTACTTCCGGTTTTTTATTTTTAAAGTTTTCTACTCAATGTTGAGTGATCATAATCTCGGCCATTCATCATTCCATAACCAATTCAAGCAGAAAAATTTCCTTAACACTTAAAATACACATACAACTGGCATCCTGTAAAAATGTTTAGATGATTACTTTAATATAAAATATACACTCAATCTTTGCTGGGATCCAAGCAAAAATTCAGCTGCCAACTCTGCATTTTATTAGAGATATTAAAAAGCTTCTGAAAACTCTGCGATTACAAGCTTAAATAATCTGGTCGAAGCGGCTTGATGCTCGTTGTGTCAAATCTGGCTGACTTTCAGTTCTCTAAATCTACTATCGAGAGTCAAATACTTTAAACTTGAATCGTGCGATCTTATCAAAAAGGACAAATTATTAATGACTACTGCGAAAGATGGCTTCCCAGCATGAAAAATCTGAGGACCATAATAAACTTTCTTCCAACAAAAAATATAGATTTTCTGGACCTTCCAGATAATTCAAAAGTTCCCCCGCAGACTATATCAGTCTCAGATGAAGAAACTGGTTTTCATCAAGTAGATACTTGTAAGTAACATAAAAGTGTCTTGCTTAGTCTGCATAATCGAGTGATCAAATTTTGATTACATAGTGATTTCAAATTATATCTGTCTGTTTTTGGTAACGACGTTTGATGAGTATAGATATGTTTCTCTTTGTCATTATTATATAGAATCCT
>ENA-UOUE01000074-UOUE01000074.1-compost-metagenome-genome-assembly--contig:-NODE-74-length-72652-cov-13.863245_pt1 | contig 72652 bp, 55 predicted proteins | sample MGYA00238146_ERZ747223 | MGnify/ENA primary metagenome ERZ747223 (study PRJEB28781, sample SAMN06268865) | compost metagenome | isolation source: single cell | place: USA: California, Emeryville, Joint... | reverse complement strand
CTAAACAATATCTCACTCAAACTTGAAAACCAGGTTTATATCGATTTAGATCATAAAAAGTAAATCAGTTTCCTTATTAGATTTAAATACATCCCAACCATTACGAAACAACGTTCTGATAATGTTGTATGAAATAAATACAATTTGCCATTGAAGTTAGAATTGATATAATTTTCATTCATAACTAGACCGTCCTCTCCATTTGTAGCGAATAAAGCTATATTTCAAAGCTTGAGAGCCTGGAACAGCTTTTTAGAGGCTATCGCCGGGAATTTCAGTTAGCGAGCGAAATCTATTATCTATCTGTGTGGAAAAAGGAGCCTAAATGAATCGTGCTTGATGTTGTTATAACCAAACCAGGTTCCTCTTTCAAATCATCCTGCATTTTATTTCGATATGACGTATCGCTTATCATCAACGAAAATTTCTCATCATAATTTATAAAATCCTTTTCTACACTGGTCCAAACTCTAAAATTATCGAATTCTTTCGATTTAATTCTACTCATATTGAATTTTTTAAATAACTTACGTCCAAAATTGGCAATCACCGCCAGAGCCTGCGTATAATAATAATGATATCGGAATTTTTGCTCAAACACGACCGGTAATTATCGATAATTGCAGCTTTCAAGCAATTCAGTTGGATGGGGGCTCAAGTCTTATTTACTTGAGCAATCCAATGGTAATTTTCCAAGCCAATCAGATATCTTTGAGTCCTTTCAATAATTCGAATTTGGCAAGTTTTGGTAATACTCTAAATTTTCCAGCTCCAGCAACGAGATTCGAGAATGCGAGTACTGACCTCACTGCGATTCCACAAAGCCTCGAGCTATTCCCCTTTGCCGCTGCTGAAAACTACCTATTCCAAGACGGATTAGATTTATATTTAATCTATGATGATGCCAGAGCCACTATTGCTTTGTACAACCCAGAAAATACTATACACTTCATTTACATACACAACAATACGTTTGACTCTTTGGAACTAAACAATCTGTCAAATGTCCTGAGCATCTCAAATTTTCAGCATGGAAACAGTTCGACTATCATTTCAAATAACACTGTCACGAATCTCACGTCAAATGGCAGTGCTAACTTCGTGAGTGCGAAGTATTTGACATATTGTTTTGTTGTTCACCAGATGCTATCTGGAATAAATTCCATGGGTTATTTCATTTTGACGACATTACTGTGACGAGCACCTCACAGTCAAGCTCAATCAAAGGTCTGAGTTTTCTCAGCCTCGAAATAATACGATTGCCCAACTCTGGAGCGTTGCATGTTGAGAATAACAACTTCTCAAGTATTACAATATGTGCTTATGTCTTAAAGAGTAGATCCCCTCCCAGTTGTCACTAAAAAAATTCTCGTTGCTTATGCTTCAGGATGTAGTTCTTCAGGCAGTATCCCTCAAAAATATTCAAACTCCATGTGTAGCGGTTCGACTTGCACGGCTGCTCCTGCCACTTTCATTTTAAAGGGTAAGGCTAATGATCTGATTCTCGTTAATGCGACATACCAATCACTAGTCTTCACTATAGCTGTTGCTTTGTACATCCGTAAGCTCAAAGGACCTGATCGTCTCACTCACCGTCCCAGACGCTTACACCTCTCTCGAAGAAGCTGTCATGGCTCTGTCCTCTTTAATGTATCTTATAGAAGAAAACAATACCATCACGGTCGACAATTCCATCTTATCACAACCTCAAGTATTTTCAACCGCCACAACACAAGGAGGTCCCTCTGGAACAGGGTCAATCAGCATCATATACAGCGGACTTACTCACTCTGTCTCTCAAGATGCTGACTGCGAAGACCTTCCGGTGCTTATTCTCAACAGTACTTCTAAACTGATAGTCAGTAACATCATATCGTTTTCGATCTCTGGCTTCAACATAAAGAATACAGGATCTGTTGCAGCATCAACAATCTCATATGCTTCAGATGTAACCTTCTCCGACTTCTGCTATAAGAACTCTGAGTCAATTCCTCTTCCATCGAGACCAACAATAAATAGTTTAACGAACCCCGCCCAGATTCATATAAAACAGGTGACGCATTTTTCAGTGACTAATGGCATTTTCAACTTCAATGGATACAACCAATTCAACATCGATGTTTCTCAATTAAATATCATGAATATGACCTTGTTGATTCTATCCCCACTCCTATCCTTTTACCTCCCCACCTTCTTCAGCTCGAGTCCATATAACAATTTCATAAATTTGCAAATATTTGTCAGAATACTCCTATAATGCCTTCGGCAATGCTTTTTTCTGCAAAAAGGGACACTTGGTTCAATTCTTTAACAGTGCTTAATTGCAATTTCTCAGATCCTCCTCCGGAATCCAACGGCTTTATTGTGTTTGACAGTATTAATTTCACAATTGAGGGTGCTTTGATGCAGAATATGAGTTTCTATGGTGACAAACCAGCTGGTTTCCTGATTCTCCGCAACTACCAAAGTGTAACTCTGAACAATGTTCTTAGAGATTCAGTGGTATTTCAGAGTTCTGGAAAACATTTAATATGGGTCCTCCCCATTTTGAATTTACGCGTGGATTCCTTCAATCTCAGCAATTCTTGGGTTGATAAATTGATACTTCTTATGATCCAGCCCTACCAAACGAAAGTGGCCTTTTCTGGAGTTACATTCATGAACAACACATTTCTTCAGGGTTCACTTGCCCTAAGCATGACTATTTCAGACGGTGCGGGTATTTCTTCAGCATCCTTGTCTGGGGTTACATTCATGGACAACAAATTTCTCCAGGGCTCAACTTTCCTATACATAGATATCAGAGTCGGGGGAGGGGGGGGTATTTCTACAGAGGCAACTTTCATCGACCTTGGCTTCAGTGATTTAACGTTTACAACTAATCAATTTGAGGGCTCCGCTGTGATTGAAATTCCTCTTCAAAAGGCCTCGTTTCCCTGTGTTGAGAGGATTCGATTGAACGTGTCGAATTCTACCTTCGTTAATAACACGTTTAACTTATCTTCAGTCCTTAGTATCGAGGATACACACCATGGAAATAATTGAACAGCAGTAGATCGATTCCTTATTTTTCAATCTAGTTTCCGAGGGTGATTGTAACACCTGAATTAGCCGAAAATCTAGAAAAACCAAATCTTTTAAGTGTGTATTACAAAAAATTACTATGAAAAGCTAGATGCTGGACACATTTGATCGAGATGTTAAAATTGGTGATAATTCCATTTTCTTCATTTCCATTGCTGGCAACTTCTTTGACACAGTAAATGTCACAGCCTCCAGTGACTCAAGTGTTGTAATAGAAGATTATCAGATGCCATACAGCTCAATCAACATTTCTAACATCTCTTTCAAAAGCGTAACCTCTGAAGACACTTTCAGCTTGATCAAAGCCGTGAATGTTGTAAAAACCTATTTCACGAAGCATTTGATTGAAGACATCGACATCAATGGCTATTTCGTATTGTATACTGGAACTGTTACATCTAATCTGTTCATCGAGTCAAATACACTATCAAATTCTCAAAAACTTAGTTTCTTCAGTCTGCAAGGCGATCAATGCAACCTGATAAGATTTCAAAACAATCAAGTCAGTGATTTGGCGGCCCAGCAGACCTTTATCAACGTTGCTTATGGGGCGATGACTGAAAACCTGATTTTCCAAAAAAGCTCGTTCAATACTATTATCGTAGCGAACGATCCCAATGATCTCTGTTCAGTGGAGTTCATGAAAATTAATATTAAGGGAGAAAGCGTGGTCATGGAATTTCGATGCTTGAAGATAATACCTTCTTCAATATCTACATTCGAAATATACAGCGCTTTTCAGCTGGTAGATACCAAGTGTCTTTCCTATTGATTGTCTCAGCTCAGTCCACGGTGCAGCTCTTAAATAATCAATTTGATTCGATCTCAATAGTTCCCCAGGGTAGCGTAATGGAAATATACGCTCAGAATGTTAGTCTATCCAATTCGATATTCAGAGGATTTACATTTTCTTCTGCTGGCGGCGCTCTCAATTTAGTCCTTGAGACCCTCTCGATAGAGGAATGTAGCTTTGAAGAACACAATGGTTTGAATTCCGATTCCTCTGGTGTACTCAAAATTGAAGACGGGAACCCTGAAGAAAATAAAGTTATTTCTGGAAGCATTCAAAACTCTACGTTTACAGGTAATGCTGCGCCATATGGAACTGTAATCTCGGCTGAGGATTTATCCATCCAGATCATCATACACAACAGTTCATTTGTAGATAATCATGCAACTGCTTTTGGAGGGGTATTCTCGTTTAGTAGAACGTCTTCATCGAGCATTTTGATAACTCAAACTAATATCACGCAGACAAATAATAACAGCACTGTGTTTTACCCTCAATATAGCGCCTTTGCTGTTAACGAGAGTGAAGAAAGTATTCAGATTTCCAACTCTACTAGGTTGACGGCAATCGGTCAAGTTGTTGGGAACTTTATCGAAACGAAAGGTGTGAGTAAAACTGTAACTACCTTTGGAAATGATTTCATGTACACTGCTAAAATCGCGTCGGATGTTACTTCAAACGCAGTGTTGAAACCGTAATTTGGTCTTTTTACAGGAGAAAATTTCAACGCTTCTTTTCAGAATTTGGAAGTAAAGGATGTCTACTTGGATAAGGCTGCGATGATTACAATTAACTGCAATCCAACTGCACAGAGCACAGACTACTATTGCAACCTTGAGTTCCAAGGTAGCACGTTCGAAGGGGTGAATTTAAATAACAGTGTCATCAGTATTAACTCGCAAGCGCCATCTTCGTTAGGACCTTTGGCCAATTTGAGTGCTCCTTCAAGAGACTTCATTTACTGGTGTAAGTTGGTCGTCGACAGCGACGTTATCAGGAATTGTGAGTTCATCAACTGGATTAGTTGGTTGAAATCAAGGAAGTAAAGACTTCGCGATCCTTATCAAGAAATGCCTTTTTTCTAACCTAAAAAGCCCCAGAGGATTGATTTATAGTGGAGTTGAGTCACAGTATGATTTGATCCTTAATTTCAGCAATAATACCATTACTTCGGTGAGCGTTGAAGGGACAGGAGGAGCACTAATTTCAGCTTCTCAATCACAACTAACATCTTTTACAAGCAGTCTCAATTCTAATAATGATTCCCGAAATGTTTGCTTCCTGCTGACGCAAAATAATTTTATTTCCATTCAATCAACCCAAGAAAGTAGTGGAGGATGCGGTCGGATCATCTCCTGGTCCAGTCAGGCTCGAGGAATATCTTTTTCCTTGCAAAACAATAATTTCTCAAATATAAATTGCGAAGAAGGGAAAGGAGCAATAGTTTACGCAAGTTACACTTTTAATTCCACAAGTGTATTAACCAATGGTGAATTAAGTTCACGATAAACTCGGAAAATAATATCTATGAGTATGTCTCTGCTCAGAGCGGCGGAATAATATCTTCTCAAGACGATACTCAATTATTAAGGATCACGCTTCAAAATGATAGTCTGAATTTTGTTAGTGCTACACAGAACCGAGGTGCTTTCGACATACAGTACGCTTCCTCTTCTTCAAATGACACGTCATCTCCCTCAAGGCTTTTAAGTAGTAACATCGGAGGCACGATCATAATAATCAGCAGTAATTTCTCAAACCTTTCGGCTAGCAACGACGGCCTCATTTATGAAATGAGCCCACCCAACTCAGTCCTGCTCAATTTCACCAACAATACCTTTTCCTCCATTGTTGCTAGCAGACGCGGAGGTGTTTTCTACCTGTACCAGCCAAACCTCCTCGTCAGCCAAAATAATTTCAGCTTCGTCTCAGCTGGACTCACTGGAAATCTCCTATACTCTGTCTCGGATCAAGCAGACACATAATCCTTGATCGATGAAAACACGATTACATCAAACACAAGCACTACTTACCTTTCACGTGGCCCTACTAATCTAAGAGTTGTCCTCATATCGACCGTCGAAAACACTATCCTACTCTCTCAGAGCGATGGTTCATCTCCTCCGAATCAAATATTTACAAAGCTTACTTCTCATTCATTAAAGAAGTACCTAATCAGCCTCACATTGGTGTATCAACCGGATCAAAACAACTTTAGCGACTATCAAGTGGTCCCAAACTCAAATGATTTACTGAAAAATTCAGCAACACTAAACTTCTCTTTTGATGACTCCCTTAACGATCAAAACTACACAGGCGTTGACTGCAGCAACTCCACCTGCAATATTTTAGCCTCAACCATTGTTCTAGAAGGTCAGGCTGGCGACGTAATCAATGTGAGCGCGACTTATTCATCTGAGACTTACATTCAGTCTCAAAATTTCATGATTAAACTCAGAGAGTGCGTTGTTGGTGAGATCAATGATACTATCAACTATGAGTGTGATTTATGTGAGTCCAACACGTATTCTCTCAGTTTAGACGACTTTAAATGTCAAGAGTGTCCCCCAGGAGCCATTTACAGAGGAGGCTCTGATATCTCAATCCAAGAGAAGTACTACCGAAGCACTGTAAATGACTCTGTTTTGCTCGTTCTCCCTTGTAATGACAATGGCGCAGGATGCAAGGGCGGACCGAACCAGACCACCTGCTCAGAGTCTTATTCAGGGGTTTTATGTTTACAATGCCGCTTCCAAGATGGCTTTATCGCAACAGGGAAGGCTGGAGAATGCAATAAATGTTATGAAAGACTTCAACTTATCATATAAGCTGTGCTCCTTCTCACAGCATCCATTCTGTATCAAATTGTGATGGTTGTTAAGACATACAAGGAAAATATCACGCTCAATATATCATCAATAAACGGGACGAGAAGAGAGCAGCAACGATAACCCCTGAGATATTAAAAGTCGATATGACGTTTGCTACTATTATTCAAGAAGAAGAGAAAGAAGCAGATCACGAGAGAGACAATAGAGTAGAAGAAAAATGCGGACAGCTCCAACAGCAAAAGCAAATGAAGCAGAGACAACACCAGAAAGATCACCGACCAAGGCCCAAACAGCAAGAGCTTAAACCCGGAGCATTTATCGTTATCTTCACGACTTCCAATCAGATTTTTTCAGTTATTTGCAATTTGGACGTTGGGACAGCAAGCACTCTCATCAATGCATCCAATGCTGTTGGGAATTCTTATTCTCAAGTTGTTTTCTCTTTGCAGTGTCTCTATTTGCTAGTTTCCCCTGGCGATCTCTTTGGAGCTCTAAAATTCGAAACTTTTGTGTATGTTTTCTCTCCAATCGTCAAGATTGTCATAGTCGCTGTACTAATACTCGTCCTGGAGGGGATTGTACGCGTCATAAATTGCTTGAAGCGCGCCAAAAACAAAGCGCAGACTAGAAGAATGGATAGAGGAGAGAGGAATAATGAAGCTCCTATTGATGATACCAAGGATACCACTCTTACAGCGATAGTGGCAAAGGACTCAATCCCCAAAAAACCGAGGAAAAAGGGACTTACGGATAGATTTTTCATGAGGTTAGGGGCTGTAGCTGTCGCGATATTCATACTCGAGCAACCTGCCATCATTGGCAAGCTTTGTCAGTACCTGACTTGCGTTCAACTTGACCCTTATGTTCCAAAATATTACGTGAAGTCACGAAATAACATTGAATGCTACACTGATGAGTATTACTTTTTCCTTACTTCACAATGGTCCTTCCAGCACTCGTCTTTTGGACATTCCTTATCCCTCTTGTCATCTTCTTTGTGCTCTATTCCAAACGGAGCAAACTCTTTGATTCAGAAGGTCTGAGAATCATTTTGGGAAATTTCTACAACCCATACTCTCAAGAAGTGTACTATTGGGGAATTGTGATTGGTATTTTCAAGATGTCTATCTTCATTCTAGCCTCTATTCTAGTGATACATGCGTATTTTCAGTTTTTCAAGAGAAAACCTCCTTATGAGCATGCATCACTGAACAAGGCTGAAAAATTCTGCTGTTTGGCATACATGGTTGTGCTTACGGTAGTGTTCGTCAGGATGTCAGTAGAACTAGAATGGATCAAGAAGCTTTGTGAGGTGGTGGTATTCATTTCCATTGCGAGTGCAGGTGGGTATGTGTTGATCAATGTGTTCTGGTTGTATATTATGCAAGCATGGGGTATGCTTAACAAATTCGTCGAAAAACCGAGAAATTTGAAAGAGATCATGACTCATTTAGCAAATTACCACGAAACCGAGAGGAATAATCAGCAGAAAGAGCACGCTTGGAGTAACAAAGACTATCCCGCAGCAGAAAGCCAACTTCATCGACGAAGTGCAATCATTGTTGATCTTCCAGCCAAGTAAATAAACTGCATGCATTTAGAAGTCGTGTATTAAATCTTTTTTATCGATTTAGGCTGAGATATGGCAATAATGAAGGTACTTCTCAGAAATCAGGGGCTTTAATAAAGGGTTTTATGACGAAAAAGAAAGCCAAAGTCATCAGATTGGATCTTTCGAAAGCTGATAACACGAATTCTCAATTTGAAGAAGGGGATATTGAAATAACAACGTCGAAAAATTAAAAGATATAAATATAAAACAAAAGTCTGTATTATTCATTTTATTTGAAATCAATTTATCCATTACATTCCTTTGCTGCATATTTTCAGGGCTAAAGGAAAATTTCTTTGGAAGAGTAAGTCATACAACAAATTAGCATGTATCTATCTCATTGCCATTAGGAATTTGCTTTTTAATTTATTATTCAAATAAAAAAAATGATTCGATCACCATAATCGTGTTTCTCAATAATGGCTTTTGTACAGCGGCTCTTTTACACATTTATGAGCTGTACTACACAGTTTTCTTCATTATTCTGGTTCATAGTTCCAAACCACTATCATTTCAAGCAGCTTTGAATCGTCGTTAAGCACTGCCAATATCTCACTTGCATCCAGCTTGATTTTGATATCTTCTCAATATTATAATAAACCACGAAATACCATTGTGGTCCTACCAGCGCTCTTTTTTGTCATCTCTCTAACCTAAATTATTTGACGCTTAGGATATGACCATTGAGTGTTCAAAATATATAATTTCGCCTTGGATTCTGTTTTTCAATAAGTTTATAAGATCATTATGACAGTGCTCATATTCTTCGTTCAACTCTGCTTTATGCCCTACAGAAGAAAGCCTGGATATCAACATGGTGATTATGAACAATTCTGAATAATTCTGCTTCTTGCCATTTGAGAAAGTAGCCACATTAAATTTCTTGTTTTTTGGTCCGCGAAGAAAATTGAAGATCAAAACATATTGTTGGAACAATTTGCCGAACACTCACTACCCTCGTTAGAAGCGATTTCTGCGTCGATTAGTACTCGTTCGGAGCTTCAATTTATAAGTTATCGACTTATTCAGTAACTTTCTGAGGAGAAAGGATCCGAAGAAATAATGTTCAAATTCGCCGATGATACTCCTGACTTTCAACAACAACTACACTTGATATGCTTAAAAGTGTGGTCTCAAATCTTCTTTGCAAGAATCTAGACCAAAGACGAGGTTAAAAAAGGAGTTTAATACAATCTAAACATAAATGGTTCAAAAGAATCCATCTCTAAGTGATAGAGTAAGCAAAATAAGGCCTCCAATTCGAAACCCGCGACTCCTTTCCTAAAGGCTAACAAAATTCAATGAATTAGCATCTATTGATTTCGATCGAGACTACTGATGCTATCTGCTAAAGTATAGTGACTATGAAAGACTTTATCGTTTCTCACATGGAATGCTGAATACGAGAAAGCTGAGAAGTTTAGAAAGCTTGTGACAAGCAAGTCGAAATCACATTGGATTGGGAGTTCTCAAAAACTTTTTTTTGATTTTATAAGTTTCCTTTTTCAACTAAATTGCTTGTTCATCAAAATCAACGGTTTGTTAATTGATGTATGCATTTGGCTACAGATTTTGACTTTTTTTATGAAGAAGAAGAATTTATCAATAAAGTTGTGTATTAAACTCTATATGCCTTCTTCTCAAAGGGACGTAATTAGTCGCTTAAAGGGATGGGTAGAATGGTTCCATGTTGATACCGCAGACACCCTTGCCGTCTTGGATGGCGACTTTGATGTGTCCAGCTTCACCCCAGTTAGGGCCCCAGGAGTTTCTGACAATGTAGTATGGGGTTTGACCTTCAGTGTTGTAACCAACAGCAATGACGGCGTGGTTAAGGCTGGTTCCGCATGAAGCATCGCTGAAGATACCGCTGCTGTAAGATTTCCAAGCGTTAGCTTGAACAGCGACAGTGGTTGGTTGCTTGTCAAGGGCAGCCATAAGAGCTTTTGGGCTGTTGCGGGCGACGGCGTTGACCTTGGCGACCTTGCCGTATTTGGTGAAGGTCTTCTTTCTGGTCTGGCAGGTTCCGTCAGTGGCGGTGTAAGGGTAGTCAGCCTCAGTGGCGAGACCACCGTTGTCAACAGCGTATTGGATACCTTGGTCTTCGTTACCACCGTTGCATCCCATATTTCCGTATCCACCGGAGCAGTCAACGAGTTCTTGTTCAGAGAGGTTGAAGAGTTGTCCTTTGAAGACGCTGTGAGCACCTTCAATGGCACCGACAGCAGAGAAAGCCCAGCATGAGCCGCATTGGCCTTGGTTCTTAATTGGGTTCATCTTGGCTCTCCAGTCAACAGAGGTTCTAAGGTTGTCAGTGGTGAGGTTGGCGAAGTTGGTGACAGAGGTGTTTCTGACGTATGCGCCGAGGTGAGTGGCGGCGAATTCTTCATCGGTGAGATGAGAGAAGGCGTTGAGACCCTTGTTGTAGCCTCTGCCGAGGAGCTTGTTGTGGCGGGTGATGTCTTGGTAGGTGTTGGTGAAGACCTTGAATCTGTAGGTATCTTCAGAGGCTCCGACGTTGATCTTGTAGTTAACCTTCCATTGGTTGTAGATGTCTTTCAAAGCGGTTTGGTTGACATCAACGGTTTGGGTTGGCTTGTTTCTGAAGAGGAAGAAGCCAGCAGTAAGAGTGCCGACAATGGCAAGAGCAATAAGGAGGTTCTTTTGCATTTTCTGTAGTTTTAATCGATTATAATTTAATTTCCTTTTCGGGCTTATAAGCCTGCGTGGTCTAATCGAAAATTAGACTATTTTATGGAAAAAAAATTTAAGGGCCCTATTGTTGATGCTGATATTTGCTATTTGAGCGCGTAAACAAAAAGTAAATCTGAACTTCGAAAAGTACTTCAGAGATTGCTATCTTAAAAGAAGACAGCTACAAACGTAACAGTTCTCAATGATCCAAATATCAAGCTTTGCTGATGAAATTGATCCAAACTGGGAGAAAATCTCAAATAAGTTCTCTTTTCTCTGTAGAATAAGAAAAAAATCCAAATTTCTGCCCAATTTATTGTTTAAGAATTGAAACATAGCGTCTCTGGCTGATAATCGGACAGAGAACTCATAAATGAGATTAGCCACAGAATCTTCAGAGTGTAACCAAACACGACTGCAGCCTCGCAGTCATTGCTGAGAGAAAAAGAAATTATGAGCAGAGTTCGATTCTGAATGCTAGACCATTGGAATCGAAAATTTCTTCTATGATGGAAAAAATCAAAAGAAAAAGGAGGCTCTCCACATTATCAAACTGTCGAATTAAGTAGTCCTACAGGGAGCCAATTCTCTCTTCTTTGAGTCAATTTGGTCTCATTTCATGAGGCTCCATTTTCGGTGAGGGTGATTAGGAATAAACTTGAGCCTATAATTAAGCTACCAGCAAGCTCTTGAATTAATTAAATTTAAGTCTCCATCTGGGCAGCTGAAAGACCGTATAAGGAAAGTCAGATGTTATTAGATAAAACCTCAAGAGTTGACAGTCAAAGTTGAGACTCACCAACTAAGATTCCAGTAATGGCATGATCGCCTTCATCTTTATCAGGTCCAGGTGTCACAATGGCTGCTAAAACTGATATTGCTATTCATTTCGATCGGATTTTGTTTCCTATTCGATAAAATCACTCAATACTGTTTTTCTTTTTCACATGAAACATAATCTAATTAATACTTTTGTTAGCAATTTTGATATCATCAGTGTTAACCTTCCTTCTAAACGATTGTTTTCGTGGAGAGGAACTATTAATTCAACCCAAATACGAATATTCCTCACGAAACTATTGTCGTGGGCCATTTTTATTAAGTTATCAAAGTTAAAACTTTAATCCACAAAGTGCTTCATGCCTGAGTAGAAAGTCAAATATGTATAAAACTTCACCAATGTGTATAATACTTCAACATATTATTAAAAAGAAAAGTAGTTACTTCCAGTCTTAGAAGATACACTCTTACAATACCTCAGCACAGATTGAACTTTCGTAATTTCTTTATGCTCTACCAATCTTTGGAAAATTTCCTAATTCTATCGATGATAGCAAGCTTTTTCTGAAAGAATACGGGTATCATCAACAGAAGGCACCATGATGAGGTTTCTGATGCTTTTTATGTTTTGGTGCCATTAGATTTGCATTCTTAATACAGGAATCATGACCTCTTTTCATAATTTTTAAATCAAGAATAAGCACAGCAGCAACCTACTTATTGGAACATGAACATGCTTAAAACTTTCAAATCCAAGCTTGGTAAGGGATTCTCTGCTTGTGACGGGTTCCGTGAGCCAGCTCACTTCTACATCGGAAAGAAAGCTAAGCAAGCCTCCTGCTTTTCAGGGTTCATTACTATCTCAATCTTCATCCTTGTCATGATTGCTGCAATCAGCTTCCTAAACGACATTATGGAGCGCCGCTCTCCGATTATCCGCGATACCATAATCGATGGTCGCTATCCGCCGTTAGAACTCAATCGTTCTAGGTTCATGTTCGCCGTTGGAATCCAAGGACTTAATGCAACCGAACTAACACCTTATTTTGAAGTTAAACTAGTTAATGTCACATTCTTAAGAAACCAGGATGGGACAAGGAAAAAGAGTTACTATGATAATCTCTTATTGCCGTGCACGGAAAAGGATTTTCAGTTAGAAGGCAGGAATTTCTCAAAAGAATATCAAAAATTTTTGTTGAAGGATTATCTTTGTCCGAACGTCTCAAGCTTTTTTATAAATGGGAGTTATACGTCTGATGTGTTCAAGTTTTTGCAGATAAATTTTGCCAAATGCAATAGCTCGAGACCAGAAAACACGTGTCTTCCAGAGGCTGAACTGAATGCGAAACTTGGGAATCAGTCCTTTAGAATGTCCTTGTTTTATACGGATTTGGTTGTCAATGTGGAAGATTTCGAAGCTCCAGTTGAATTTAATCTATTGGATCAGTTTTGGTGGTTTATGCCCTATCGGTTCTCCAAGAGCGTGGATATGTTCGTAAATCAATTTTTGATAAAATCCAACTCGCGCATACTTCCCAGCTTCTCACAGATTTGGGATACACCCTTTCCCAATGACACATTATCTGGCGTAAGAATCCCATATGAAAAAATCCGCGAGCAATCATTCCAAGACCCTAAAGCGCCTTTCTTAAGCATCAACTTGCGACTTGACCAATTCGAGCACGAATACTTCAGAAGTTACGCCAATATAACCAACCTCCTGTACAAAATCGGAGGAACCACGTCATTTTTAGTTCTTATTCTCGGCTATATTGCAAGGAAATACAACGCGTTGCAAGCAAGAGCATCAATCGCAGGAGAAATCTACGAGTTTGACCAAGAAGATCAGGGCAACCTTGAAAAGATACAGACCGGAGAAATCGTTGCAATTAAGGAGCGAGGACACACTGATCTAGAAAGATCATTAATAAAAAACGGTTCCACAAGTCCGCGATCCGAAGCACAGGACGTTGTGAATGAGAAAGTGAAGTCATTGCACCAACGCTTCGAAAATCAGCATAAAAAGGAGAAAATACTAAAGTCCATATATCCAAAGGCGCTTTTCTATCGATTTTGCTGCTGTTGCTTAAGCAGATGTCGGAAGAAGCCAAACGCGCGGGTTATTTATGAGCAAGCGGAGAAGAAGCTGAGGCAGGATATCGACATTATCGAAGTGATTAAAAAAATGCAAGAGTTCCAGAAGTTAAAGACGATTTTGCTCACAGAAAGTCAGCTAAAAGTGTTCGAAAGCACTCCGCAGCCGAAGTTATTCAAAACGAAGAAAGTGAAGAAGGGGCGCCGGCTGTCAGAGGTAGCTAACGAGAAGGACGTCACATCGAGGGTCTTGAATTACAATAAAAATCAGGGCTCAGATGAGTTATCTAATTTTAAGCAGCTCTGTGTTGCGTATGATCAAGCTTGTAGAAACAAGGAGTTAGAGCAAAGCGAAAGCTTGGAAGGCCTCATTAGCCGAGGAGTGAAAAGGTTGTTGGGAAGCGATATTCAGAGGATATTGGAGAGTGCGTGTCGAAACAAGCAAATAATGGATACGATAACGAGAGAGGTGGTTTCATTGATGCGGTCATCGGAAGATAATGAAGAGAGAATTGATGTGAGGAGTAAGATGAAGACAAGTCCTGAAGTAGAACAAGAGATAGAACAAGCCCGAATTTTCCATAATGAGTCATTTGCTGAGACTGTTGCGTTCAACGGGCAAGGTGACTCTGAGGCAAACGCGAAGAATGCAAGCAGGTATGCTATTGTTCTAATAACTTTTGTAATATGGAAAATATGATAGGGGTGATATCAATTTCAATCAACTCATATAGCCACGAGAGCCACAGCGAAAGGCAGATTTGAATATGAATGTATTTAACAAAAACTCTTATATGAAATATCTTTATAGATAATAGACTGTTAGTCCTATTGTGCTCGACTAATTATAAATTATCTCTGAACTATTTGATGATCAAGGCCCATTTGCCCTTAATATCTATGAAAAATCCTTTAATTCATATCAATCTATTCTATAATTTCAGAAAATGACATTGATGAAAAAACTGTTAATAATTATAAGATATTAATTTGATCATGAACCCACAGCGCTTTAATCTATATTAGGCATGGGAATGTTAACACTTTCATTACCTCGACAAGCATGATTTCAAAATAACTCCTCAATGACCAATAATGTCCAGACGTTCCGCATTAGGAAAGGGCAAAAGCTTGTTTCGATACGAAAAAAATGAATGTAATAAATGAAATATAACTTTTACATTCTTCGGTCTGATGAATGCTTTAATTTATTTAATTTTCGCAAAGTTATTTCAATCTCTTGCAGGAAACTTAGCTCACACTTGATCCAAAAAATTCATGAACAAATACGACGTGTTGGGAGTTGTCGGAGAAGGGGTTTTCGGCGTCGTCCTTAAATGCATTAATAAAGAAACCGGCGAAATCCGTAATCAACTCTCCTCGTGGCATTCCTCATATAAATCCATCCAATGAAAAAAGTTGCGATAAAGAAATTCAAAGAAGCCGATGACGACGAAAACAACCGCAGAGCAGCAATAAGGGAAGTTAAAATCTTGCGAATGCTTAAGCACGATAATATAGTCGAGTTGAAAGAAGCTTTCCGAAGGTTTTGTGGCCTTCTCACCCATGTCTTAATATTATTAGGAAAGAGAGACTTTATTTGGTGTTTGAATACGTCGACAGGAACCTTCTGCAAGTTATTGAAGAGAAACCTAATGGCCTTGAGGTGAATTTGTTGCATTGTTGTACATTATCTGAGATTGCAAACAGCCAGAGGAGGTAAGAAGGATCATCTACCAGCTCGTCCGTGCAGTTGAATACTGTCATAAGAAAGATATCCTCCACAGGGATATTAAGCCTGAGAATTTACTAATTAATAGGTAAAATGCGTATTTTTAGATTGCGTCTCAGGGTTTGTGAAGCGATGGGTCTTTAAAGCTATGCGATTTTGGATTCTCGAGGATTTTGCCGGAAGGTTGCAACAATCTTACAGATTATGTAGCAACGAGATGGTATATAACGCAATTATTACTTGAAGCTTATCGTGGAGAAGGTACCGACCGCCAGAGCTCCTCCTGAATAGTACATCATACACGAAAGCGATCGATATGTGGGCGATTGGTTGCATCATGGGCGAGATAACAGATGGTCAGCCGTTGTTTCCAGGTGACGACGATTTTGACCAATTACGTGTGATACAGAGAATTATGGGACCGATTACACCCGAGCAAATGAAAATGCATGCAGCGCACCCGAGGTACAGCGAGATGCAGCTGCCGAGTTGTAAAGATCCTGAGACGCTTGAGAACCATTATGCTAATAAAATGACGAAACCAGCGCTGGATTTTATGAAAAAGGTGCTGGAGCTCGACCCGAAAAAGCGACTGACTGCTGAGCAAGCGCTGAGACATCCGTATTTTGAGAATCTTGAAAGCTTCTTTGGGAGCAGCAATGATGCAGAAACGAATAATAATAACGTGGGAGATTCTCGGGTCGATTCTGCGAGGACTTTGGCCGTTGATGGTTTCCAGCGTAAAGATTCGACCAGTCAACATGTATTTTCATGGGATTCCTTTAACTTCGCTGACAGTTTCTATTTTTCAAAGGAGCTCGATCAGTCAGGGATCTCATCAGTTAGTCAGCCTCTAAAACAACAGCCGTCTTCTTTGAATCCCTCGATGGCGAGATTGCGAGTTGCAAGCAACGATCGCGCGCATGAGTTTTTGTATTTTGACTTTTGTTCGATGAGGTTTCTAAATAGATTTGATTTATAAAGACAACAGCCGAAAAATTCGAGAAAAGACGCGAAAAGCGTCGATACGGTGGACCAGAGGTATCAACAGAGGGAAGACTCGGGTCAAGAGGTGTTGAGAGGGCATCACAGACACTATACCTTTTCGAGAAATCCATACGATCCAAAGATTTCCGGTGATTTGAGAGATTCGAAGTCTGGGTTCTCAAGGAAAGCTTCAGAAGTCACGGTGCCCGATGGCATTACTCCTTCTAGTGGAGCTGGATCGTATAAGCTGAGATATGACAAGACAAGTTCCCATTATAATTACGATATTCATAGTGTTCCGCGCACTGAGACTACAACTCCTGAACGCCACATGTAATCATTTCTCGCTCTTAGCTCAAGCATTACTAATATTAATCCAACAGTAGACCTTACAAGGCAGTGTTAGAGCCGAAAAAACCGCAGATTGGGTGGGAGGTCAACCCTGGTAACAAATATTTTATCATCAAGGCTAATGAGCATTATTTTGTACAGAAAAGAAACCTGAAAACCCATATCTTGCTCCGATAACGAAGAAAATACACATGCTACAGATTCAACATGCGCACTCGAGAAAACCGTCGAAGAGTCCTCTACGAGATGCTTATCAAGAGCACAAACCGAAAAAATATAATGACACGAAACAAATACCAGACTTCACTAGTCAATTGATTGTGGGTAACAAGATCAAATTTTCAGGCAAAGCTTCCAGCAAGTTTTTGCTATCAGAGGTAAGACTCCAATTAAATTCTAATAATAACTTTGCACTATCAAAGGATGATAACAAAGACTCGAAGGGAGAGCCAGGCTTTGAGAACGTACCCCTCACGTCCACTCATTTACCATATTTAAATCCGAGATACCTTGAAACGAAACCCAGAGTAATTGAGTCTTTCAAATAGGAGATATAATATATTTCTATCTGTATTCCAGTTACCCAGAGGCTATGAGGCTGAAAAATACAGGCATCCTTCTCCCAATTCAAATTATCCATATAAAGCCAAGCAGTTCAATCAAGTAAATTTCTATCTTTCTGGTGGAAGACGAAATTAATTACCCTGGATTAGAAGCAATTTATGTTTTTAGGAACTAACGAAGACCTCCACGTGCCATCGAAAACTCAGCAAAGTACACTGAATATCAGCGGCTCACCGTCGGTATGGACTAAAACGAAAAAGAAATTTTAGTGTGCGTAGGTAGCGATCAGGAAAGGCTAAGCGAATTTTTTTTTTAAACATCTTTTTTGACTAATTAATGATGCTTTATCATACCTAATTTTCTCATTTTTCCGTTTGATAAGATATAACTTTGTGCTCTACTACAACTATAAAATTTTCATTTCTTTATCGAGTGTATTGAAGTTACACTTTTCGTTTTCATATTAATTCTCCTTACTGAGAATACGGCTAGATTGATTTAAACCTCCATGTAGGTCCTAATTACCTAAAATCAATGTAAATATCTTTCAGACCACCATTTGGAAAAAATTTGGGCTCATATATCAACAGAGGAGCTTGATTAATATTTGATTAGGCGACATTGCCATTCAATGGAAGATTATAGATATCGTGATATTTGGTGCATAAGACCACACTCAAACCTACTCATTCATCATGTATTCACAGTAAAATATCTCCGTTATTCTAAACTACATGTCGAAGACTTTCTTTTGTAACTTCTCCTTATCACTGAGATTCATTTTCTTCAACAATTCCTTTGTCCTTTTGTCAAAATCTTGCACTTTAAGCTGCGCGATTTTCTCCTGAATCCGCTCATTGCCTAATGAATTTACATCATTTCCATGCCTAAACCATAAAAAATAAATACTTTCAGTCAAATTGCGGATAAGCACGATCGACCACTCTCTGATATACGGATTATTCTCATCAATTCCCGTGAAGTTAAGCAGCATGATCAGATAATTGTTATCCAGTATAAAATCTTGTAGGGCTCTATTAATGTGCACCAAGTTCGAAAAGAACCGGAGGAAATTCAAATAAAGCTCGAAAAACGCGTTTTCCTGAATTATCTTGGCTAGCGCCTTCGGCGGTTCCTGGTTCTGCAATCCCTGATCCCATAGAAATATCGCTCTACAAAAATTCAGTGAAGATTTGACGCAGCTTTCCTCCCACAAAAACTGTTGCAGCTCGGTATTATACCCGCCCAGGAACGAAATCGAGCAAAGAAGCTAATTGACATTTAACACCTGCATAACGATAGAGATAATAATTACCCTCAGAATCGCGTGAGCGAATTCAATATTATGATTTAATGCGACTGTTTGCTGAGGATCAGGCAGCAGCGTCTGCTTGTCTATCTGACCGATCAACGTGATTATTTCTTCAGCGTGGGCGATATAGATGCTATTAAGGTATTTGAGGTCAATTTTGTTCATTATCACTGCGAATTGTTCATTTTTCGAGTAGAGCTCGATAATATCCGCTGACTTTGGCCGGATTTCTCGAATCATCGTGGGATGCGAACGCTCGTTGATTGTTTTTGTCAGCGCATTGTCCAAGAAGAAAAGGAAATGGAGGGAAAGCAGGCCTTTAGGAATGTTGAATTTCTCTTGAGTTTTTGTAATCTCATCTCGTTGCTCAAGCAATATAATAATCTCCTCGACTATTGATCTCTCTTTCGTATACACCTCGAGCTTAAGACATCGCATAATGAGGTTTTTAAGGATGATATAGCTCCATTCAAATAGCTCGTCCTCGCCGTGGTCCTTGACGTCCTTGCTGCAGAACTCAGATCGGAAAATTCGCGAGATCAAACTGGACATTATTTCATAAAACTAAGAAAAACGATGAAATTCATGGTTGAAGCAGCGAGTTTCTACCTGCTTGTGCTTGTTGATCCATAGAGCATCGAAAATTTTATCTTCTGAGTTGGTAATGATATTGTTAAAAAGAATCAACGTGAATCTCTGCAGCTTTTTATCATCCAGGAACTTTTCAATGATCTGAGCGAGGTCCTTCGCATCTTCGTTGAGAATTAGAGTAAGTATCATGTATTCCTATGCATGAAGTCTGGTATGAAGAATATAGATTTGATGGTTTTACTCGATTCTTTGCGTTTTGGTTGGAGAAGTTAATGAGGAACTGAAACCCGTAGCTCAGGATCAAAGGAATGTCTTCGTGCTTATTTTCTCTTACTAGATTGAAGATTTCGGCGAGCTGGTACAATTTAAAGCCTTTCTCGACGAATGACTCTCGGATTAGCCCCTTGGAAAGGAATTAACTTGAGAGGTAGCACTGCGATTACTTGTTTTTCATAATCAGTTGCTTGTACTCTAAGATCTTTGAGTAATTCTTTGAGGGAGGTTAAATCCTCGGGAGCTGGCTTTGGTTTTGTCAGATAAAGTCAATGAGGGAGTGAGTTACTGAAGATTCTTTGATTAGCTTACAGCAGAGGGATACGAGATCACCAGCTTTAGCATTCGGCTCTAAAGTGTTCATTTCGCTGAAATTTTAATCTTTTATTTTTACTTGAATTCTGATTGTATCCCTAATTTGCCTTTTCTGATAAATAAGTAATAAGGTCCTTTGCCAAAACAAATGACTATATGCTTACAAAAATTGATAAGATAATAGTTTTAGCGATCTAAACACTAATCGTAGATTCGCTTAAAGTAATCAATGAAAAAATAGGTATTCATTGGACAGCAACATAAACAATGCATGAGGGCAGTTGATAATCGACCTCTAAATATGTTGAAAAGATTTTTTAAAATCAATATTATTGAGCGCTATTTGGTATAGATTCTTTTCAATGCTCTCATAAGTTGTTCCCAAATACTCAGCAATGGGTTTCCCAGCGACATAGAGAACATATAGACAATTTCCTTTGGATTTAATTCCGTTATTTTCGCTTAATTTTCTGACGAAAGGCGCTGGCCACTTATCCGGCGGACCAAGTTCCTTCCATCTCACTTGCATTATCTTAGAAATGTTTCCGAACTGCCTAATCAGCTCGAATTGCGCTTTTTTCAAGTCCAGGTCTTCTAACACTTGTTGTAAGGTTTTACTGTTCTTTACGTCCCTCAAGAAGGCATAAATAAATTCTAATTTTTAATTAATGAGTGAATTTTCTTTAGCAGCAACATTACCTTCATCATCCAATTTTGGAGGAGGATCTTGTGAGTTTTTTTCCTGTCTCAGCATCTCAAGAGCGAATAGCTTCGCTAGATGAGATCCTAAAAACTGGAATCGCTCATTTGTGACGTTCTCGCACCACTGCTGATCCCAGATCTTCACTAACTTCCAAATTTCCGAACAAAGAGCATTGGGATCCTTACTTGTGATTATCTCACCTTCTAGTGAATTTTCCTTCAAGTTTGCTTCACCAAACTGCTTTGATAGCTGCCTCACATAATTCTGCAACAACCCAAGCCTAATATCAGGAGATAGCAACGAGTGCAAAAGCAGCGTTGAATTTCTGAATTTATATTTCAGACGGGCCTCCAGCGTTTTTAAGGTTGACATTACCTGCTCATTTTCAGCAATGAGTTTATTAAAAGTGGCCGATGTGCCTTCATCCACCTGCAATGAAGAGAACGGCAGCATTTCCCAATAATAGAGGATTGGAAAAATACAATGGATTTGCCTTTGGTGCTTCAGGTAGAGGCTCCCTACTAATTTCTTGACAAAATGATGGGAGTATCTCCAAATAAACTCCCAGGGAGGCAGCCGAGACTCAGGCTTGAAAACAAGTTGGTCTTCAAGTAAAGTTGTGAAACAGTCAAATAACTCAGCTTCAGTCGCACTACGAAAAATTCTCGTTTCGTCCTCTTGCTTCATGCTTGCGATGTTTAGATTCTGAATGTTAGTATATTTCGCCTTGAGAAACACTTTCAGAGCGCAGCAAAGCCCTAAAACGGCTTCGCCGTAAATTCTTTCGAAATTATCATTTAAAATCATTGCATTTGGGAAACAAAGATTCAAATTTTCTGTTGCGACTGACTTATTGAGTTCGAAATACTCTCCCTGAAAGTAATATTTTGACTCTAGTTTTGGAAGACTCGCGATGTTGACGTCTCCGACTGGATGTGATTTATTTGTGAAAGCAAATGGGTCGCTTTTTACCAACGAATCTCTCTGCATAAATTGAAGGATCCAGCTTGGAGGCTGATAGGCATACGCAAATACTTTTTCATTAATTTGCTCTTTGCTTATATCGAATTTGAGCCGAAAGCGATGCAGCATGTATTTTCTTTTTAGATAAAGCACCGTTTTGTTCATCTGAACGACGCTTCTGCATTGGTCCAACGACAGTGGATACACAAAGAGATATTTGATGCCAGATTCGTGTTGATAAGGGTTTTGATAACTCTTAATCTTCAAGGCTGCGACCAAAGGAACGAAATTTATCACTAGAGATGACGGGCTAGATTGAGAGATCTCTTCAGCAACCATGGAAAAAGGTCCTTTGATATCTTGCAGGATCATCCCCTTTTTGAAATAAAAAGGATTGAATGCGTGGCCTTGAATCGCCTTGAACAGTTGATCGTAATATCTATCCTCAAGAATATTCGCATTGTTATTAAATCCAATATAGGTTTGATTTAGCGTATTGCAATAGCTGATTACCCTCTTCGTTAACGCCCAGTTAATTTGCACGCCTTGAACCGTTTCAAAAAACGTGATAAGAGGAAAGGAGGGCTTTTTCAAGTTCATCGGTGTGAAATAAGGCGATTTGACATCAAAAGGGGGTCCGGCTCTTTGATTTGCTGTATAAAATCCTTCCTTTCGAAAGCCTTCGCCTGTATGCCAGGCGCAGTACCACATATCGAATCCCAGGCTCGATAGCAGCATAAACCTTTGCATCCACAACAGCGATACATACTCTTCCGAGGTAAGCTCGATTGGTTGAAGGAAAATCAGCTCGGAGTCCGAACCACCTAACTCGAACTCTTTTTCCAGAACGAACGGCGAAATTAGTCCAACAGCTGAGTCCCCACCGCTAAAAGCAGTCGCATTTGCATAGAGATATCCCCTCCATTTCTGCGTCTGTGGGTTGAACTCGTACTCGCGAATAAAAGGTTGCATGTAGAACTCTAACGCGAATTTCTCTGCTATTTTTTTCTGATCGATCGTATCGAGTCCTATCATTTCAGCAAGCTGTTTCCAATCAATAGATCCTTTGAGATCATACTCTTGTCTTTCGAAGCCTAATGGAAGGTAAGTATGAGTTGAAAGTCCTTTCTCCTTAAAGGCTCTGGCTAGTTCTGATAATGCGGAATTTTTCGCTTCTTTCTTGGATTTTGAAAAACGCCCTGCGCGAGCAGCGATTGGACTGGTGAAAGCTGTAAACACCGTTGATATATACTGTGGGCTAGGCTCATTCGTTATGATGGTAATGGTAGGAAAATTTGCGTTGGAAAGATTGATCAAATCGTATTCATCAACATTTTGTCCTGTAGGACTGTCTATTTCCGCTAGCGCATTGCCCTTGTGTTCGTCTAGATCGATATCATCATCATCTTGATAGAATTCGCGGAGTTCGGTTTCAGACATGCTTGCAAGCTCGAGGGAGACTTTTTTGATTGCGTTCATGATGGTTAAGCTCACTTCAATGCGTTTTTCACACGTATCTTTCTATATATTATATCGTTGAGATCAGTTTGTCAAGAGCGAAATGTACTCTCCCCTCTGGAACAAGTATGAAATACTGCGAGTCAGGGCGCCTCGCACGTCCTTTCGCTTGGATTAGCCCGGTGATGGAAAGCGGTTCCTGGAAGGAAACGACAAGATTGCAATCGGGAATGTCAATTCCTTCCTCGCAAAGACTCGTCGATACCAGAACATTAAAGCGGTTTGATCGGAAATCTTCAACATTACTCACCTGTTGCTGGGATTTCAGCTTCGGGTCCTGAAGCACCTTGCTGTTTTTCGAATTATTGTGTCCAACGACATAATTAGCCACTGTTCCGGTGCCTTTTCCTGCAATATGTGTTACAACAATTTTATTATTTTGAATTTTTCAAGTTTGTATTTACCAATTATATTTATTAGGTCCGTCACCAGCTTCGCTAAATACCGTCTGTTCACAAAAACGATATTCTGGGAGGGCGTGCCAGAATCGGACTGCTGTTTTTGTCTCTCTATCGCCTTTCTCAGGATTTTGAGGAGCTCATGAATCTTCGGGGAGAAATGTATATCTTCTTCGGACATCATTTTGCTAGAAAAATACGTATCTCGAAAGTCCAGCAGACATTTGCATAGGGCGAAGGCCTCGTTAGCCTGACCTTGGCATTGATCTTGAAAATTCGTTGATAAGCATTGCTCTTTGAGCTTTTCAATGTAAGAGTCAAGGTACTTGTACATCGCGTATCGCCCTATAGATGATTTCAATACATTAGAAATCCCATTAAATATTCTTCATACCTAGTTCCATGCCAATTGCAAATAGTCTATTCTTTAGTTTTTTGCAAACTTCAGAAATATAATATGAATTCGCATATATTGATTCTAGTGTCGTCAATGCTCTATAGAAATGAGAAACGTTGCAAGGCGGATGGCTACTTGTTCAGGATATTCATCACCTCTGCGGTCTTTGGTTCCGTAGAAAAGATTTCGTCGGTCTCGTACAATTGCGCAAGAGCTTTTTGATCAGCTTGCTCAAGAATAGTGAGATTTTCCTTCGGGTTTCGATATTCGAGGTCATATGGATGGACGATGATTTCTGTTTTTTTTGTGTAAAGAGATTGAAGCACCATATCTTTGTTTAAGACGAATCTTGATCGTAATGACCTGCATCTAAACATTCAAAAGTGATACAAACTGGCCAAGGCGAGAGGATTACAAATCTCTAAGCTTGGATTTCACTTTCTCCTCGCAAGACTCATTTGTTTTGACAGGGCTGGCAGTCAGTCCGACAATATAAGGGCGGTGCTCTTTTTTGGGACTGAATCGCGTTAATCAAATAAAGAAGTAATGCAAAAATTACTTCTTTTTATACTCTTGCATTATTCTATTAAACGGGTGCTCTTTGGAAGTATGCTGACACTCATCGATCACGAGCAAACCAATCTGGACGGAAACTAAAATTCTTAACTACTCATCAGCGATCGCTACCTCGGAGAAAAACAAATCATTCCCCAGCGAGTTGATAAAATACTGCGGCGTACAGATAAAAATCCCAAAGCTTTTGAATGCTCCCCCCTAATTCACTTTAAATTTTAAGTCCAGAACCCAAATACCTTATGAAGTGCTTCCCAACGTGGCACAGTAATCTCCCCATGAATTGTGATTATTGGAATCTTTATCTGAGAGTAAATTGGGTCAATTTTCGGCAGAAATTTTTCAATCTGAGTCTTCTGCTGCTCCACAAGCACTTTAGTGTTTGCCAAATAAACAATCTAGCTCAACTGAGCATGAGATGAATGAAAAAAAGAGACTGCGTCTGTACCTGCTTCTTCATTTGGAATTTCTTGATGTAATAATCCATTAAGTAAATGCTAACAATCGTTTTCCCAGTCCCTGTGTCCATGAACACAATTGCGTTAGTATCTTTCGCTTGTGCAACGATGTCGAGCTGGTAATCGCGAGCTTCAAGCTCTGATCTGCTGACCTCTCGTAGAAATTCATCTTGATTGTTGCTGCTTTCCTTTGCAGATATGGTGTTGGAAGTATGGTGCGTCGGTGTTGGGTTATAGTCTTCTTCTATCTCACTAAACGGATCGACAAGGTTTCGCTGACCTCCTATGAGCGGTGAGAGGGCCAAACGAAAAGCGAGACTTACTTCTCTGCATTAAATCTTAAAATTGAGTATCCTTTTGAGAATTAAATAAATTTTGTTACTAGTCAAAGGCTGAAATATTAAATATTCATAATACTCGAGTCTGTTGACTTCATGGTAAGATAGAAAAGAGTACGACGACCCGAGCAACAAGAGCTAATAACACTATCAAATAAAATATCTACATATAATGATAAAATACATTGCTTCATAGGCTCCTTACTTTGAATAAAAAAAACTGAGGAGAAAGCCAGGTATCATAGAGTTCACTCCAATATTTTCCGTTTTGAGAAATCCAAGCTTGAGGAGTATTTGTTTTCGCCATATCAATGCGTTGGCGCGTAAGGATCAGCGTCCATTTGTAAAAATATAAACGATTGTGGAATTTAGAGTGTGATTAACGAAATATATTAGAAGTATAAGTACTAATTGAGCAACTTCCCATGACATATGTATTTTTAAGCTAATTCTCTTGTATTCACAAATTGTTTCCGATATAAGAAATAATTTATCATAAAATAACCTATTCTTTCTTCAGTAGCGTCTGAGTCCTAAGATAGCAGAGGTACTCCACAATGCATGCTCTTTCATAAGGATCTTGAATGCCGTCAAACGTCATTTCTGTTTCAGGAAACATAGCCTCTGGATCCTCAAGGAACTGATAAAGCATCCTCCGGGTCCAATAGACGCCTCGAGCAGCGATGATGCTTGATGAGAAGAAAAACCCCTTCCTCGACGCAACCTTCCTTTCATAAATGTCTCTTAGCTTCGGTCCCAATGTACCTGTTATATCCAGGTGATGACACATGCTGCAATAGTCCCGAAAAAGTTGTTCTCCTTTGATAGGATCCCCATCAGGAACATCCACGTCTAGGTCCATCTGCTGCTCGATCTTTGGTCGTCTTTTCGGATTGTCATATATTTTTGACCGCGGAAACATTGTTTTATTCGAAATAAAATCCAATAATTTTTCTTTTGTTGTAAACAAATGATTGTCCATATCTTTAAGAAAACTTTGACACTGAATTTCTCTACCATGCAAACTCAAAAGGACAATAGAGGTTATTGTCCTTATGCTTCTTACTTTCCAAATCACACCAAAACAAATGGTTCTCCGTGATTCAGATTGCTGAAATTTTGCTTTAAGCAATATATGATCCATGGACCTTTGAACTTGACTCGGGCCTATATTGACGCAAAGTTTTTTCCCAATTGAAAAATATTCGAAGAGTTAGCTAGCAAGAAGAGTGAAACAGCACCTAGCTGGAGGCGGTATAGTTTCAAGCAAATCGATGAATGGTTTTTGGACTCTCTCCGACAGCTTCTATGGAATGTTTTTTTTTTGTTTATGATTGTAAACTCCAATTGACTGATTTTCCTTTAGAAACATTCAATAAAGAGCAGCTTGACGCTCTTATCAAATAGATGCAGGGGTTTCATTTAGCTTTTGGAATGGTTGGTTTGTTTTTTTTTGCGATTGATAAAATAACAAATATGAAATACTAATAGAGCAACTAGCCGTCACCATAACCCCTGTTCTTCTATAGACATCTACTTTTTAGTTAAAGTGAAAGTATCGAACTATTCATTGCGCAATATGAAACTCTAATTTCGCTGGGATCTTATTCAGGCCTTTTTGGCACAATCTGTGTCTTGAGATAGACGAGATACTCCACAACACAAGCTCTGTCGTACGGATCACGAATACCATCAAAAGTCATTTCAGTTTCAGGATACATGGCTTCTGGATCCTCCAGGAATTGGTAAAGTCTTCTTTTAGTCCAATAAACTCCTCTGGCAGCGATAATACTTGATGAGAAGAAAAATCCCTTTCTTGAGGCGGTTTTCCTTTCAAAGATATCTCTCAGCTTCGGACCCATTAGACCGTTGCTGTCGAGATGGTGGCAACCAGCGCAGGCTCCGCTAAAAATTTTTTCTCCTCTTGCAGGATCTCCGTCAGGAATATCGACATCGCGATCTATCCTTTGCTCAATCCTTGGCTTTCGGTGGGGATTGTCGTAGATTTTAGGCTGCGGAAACATTTTTTATTTAAAATAGATTACACTATTGTTTTGATTTACCCCTCAATAAAATTTAGGAAACTATCATTGTGAAAAATCCGGAATTAACTCTTATGGAAGGTGATTCTAAGGGTTTTTTTTTTTACTAAATGAGGTAGGAAGCCTGGAAATACTCTTTATTTAAACTCATCGACTCTATCTCTATGTCCATGAAACCGCGACAAAGATCTCCATAGGATACCCGTGTTTGCTTTCACACGACACTGGGTGATTCCTAACACCTTAAAAGATAGTTTAATAAAATAATGAAATTTATTAACGCGGGGTTCTTTCATTAACTCATAAGAAAAATGTTTTAAACACTCAAATAAACTTATTCAATCGACCCTATCATATTTGCTTTTTGTTTTGAAGCGTTTACGTCTGTTCCTTCCTTTAAGTCAATCTCAATTGAGTCTAACGTAATCGCCTTGAGTAGAACCTTTGATTTTTTCGACCTTTTTAATATCCTAAACAAAACAATAAGTTAAACAGAACATCAAAGCGAGTAATACCCTTGGCTTTCGAGGAGGGAAAATTATTTGACCAATTAGGGTCAGCATGCTTATTACCTATTATTAATTCGCAATGAGCCAAAGCGAAGAAAGGAGTTGCTTACTAGATAAATATTGACAAACCAGCCTTTGTCAAATATTGTTCCAAAAACCCTCAAATGGTCAACCAGCACATTAAACAAGAAATTTATTGTGGTTAAGCGAGCGTATTGCGAGAAAGCTTGAGTGCAGAATTGGATGACCGCCACAGAACAAACCAAGATCATGGTCGCGTTGAAAATCAGCGAATTCATATACGTTTCATTAACCCTAGAATATTTTAGCATGGCAGGGTTAACAAAATTTACTTAATCGGATGCAGCGGGCAGAGGAAAGGAATGCGGGTGCCGAAAAATATTTGACCTCTAAATACCGTCCACAGCAGGTAGAGACAGTAGCACGCGAAAATAGAGGTCGACATGAATGTTAGGTTCTCGTTTTGGAAACCGATAAGGACTCGGTTTAGGAAAGTACTGGTTGGCATTTGATGCTCGTTTCTTAGCGTAACATACAGCAACCTTCGGGTTTCAGGTAAAAACCTCAAGAAAATACGTTAAAATGACTTACAGATGGACCCACCAGCTAAGCGCGAAGAGGAATAATATGATTCCAAACACGAGACGCAGAGCGTAGCCAAAGGAGTTTATTTTTTCATAATTGAGCTCTTGATCGTAAATTTCATAATCCTATTGAAGAAAGTTACAATTAATTCCTTTAAGTAAGGCTCCACTTCCTTTACCCTTTGAAAATTAAGCACTTTAACTCTAAATTTCGTCATGCTTGTATTGGCTTTCGATATCGTTCGGAAATTCCCAACGAATCCACTGGCTTGTTTATGTGCTTCTATATCCTCTATTTACGTGATCGTTTATGGTTGCATAGAAATAAAATGTAATATACTCTCTACGTCGTTTCCTTGTTGAAGTAGCTCTTGAAGCTCGTTCGTTAAAATTTTTTTCTTTGCAAGAATGTCTTTTCTGGTTCTCTATGCGAGATAAGCCTTTGATCAAGCGAATTGCGTACTTTTTGCGGACGATAAACGAAGGCAGAAATAAAATCTAAGGGGATTCCGAAGAGCCCGAACCCTCCAAAGGCCAAAAACATTCCCGAGCCAAGCAATGCCATGAACGCAAGCACAAACACTGCGAAACTCACAGGCAACCTAAGTGTACCGAACGTGTGTTCTGGCTATAAAACAGATTAGTGTTTAAGTAAAAAGAAGGTAGTTAACTGCGCAAACACCGGTTGGAGGACTAAACGCGCTAGTAGAGGGTTGTAAGCAGTTCAGGGCAGGAGTAGCGAGCACTGCCAAAGAAATGTGTGCCTCTCCCAAATACCCATATAATATCCAGAATCCGATGTTGATAACAATGAAAACCATTGTTTCCATGGAAAGCGCGCGTGCAATTCGCGTTTTCTGAATAAACACGCACATTATTCAATGAATAAAGAGGTTTTTTGCTTACGAAGCTCTTTTCTTCATTGGTCTCGTAGTAGAAGATGCAGAAAGGCAAGAATATGCTAGTGAAGGCAGCAATGATCATGAAAACCGTATACCATATGACCTTCATCGTAGTTCCATACCCCCTTGGAAACAAATTACAAAATTTAAGCATTTTCTCGTCTAAAGTCGGTTACAGCGTATGAGTGACCGTTACGTCCAATGGCAAAAGCAGGACGACCACTTCAGCCAATGTTAAGCTCATTATCTATAAGGGGTGATAGCATCATTTGCTTTGTTGAACGAGGTGTTGGTTTATTACGACTAAAGCTTTGGGAAACCATTTTGAACCGAACCCTTTCTCGTCGTTGGTACAGTAGAGTGCGAGGAGGTACGTGTTGCAGAGCACCAGCAGCAACATGATGACAATTGCTTCAATCACAGTGTACAAGTCCAGCATATCTGTTCTTCAAAGTACTTTAATTTAAACTCACTAAGTTAAATGCTATTTCTGTGACCTCCTGATTCACATTAACTACATATGATTTTACGAGGCGAAACTACCGAGAAAAGCATGAAATGCAGCTAACGCATTGCAGCTAAATATTTGAAGATTTCTTTCATCAAAGAGAAAAGAAGGTCACTTTTAGAATTTTCAAAAAGAAACGCTCTCGTATTTTATCGATTTAGAAAAAACTACTTATATAGAGCCTATCGGCATGAAAGTTATGGAGTTTCTGGCTCCTCCTCCTCTTCCAACTGTGGATTCGCTTTATATGCTATCCATTTCTTGAACTGCAGTCATAAACGCCTTAACAGACACATCACCATTAGTTTGCATCTAATAGAGTTGAATTTCAATGTTATTTCAAAAAGAAAGATAGCGTTACAATTTCTTGGGCTCTCTGGAAAATGCCTTCGAACTTGCCCGCCTTGTAAGTATATCCGATCGCAGCGAAGATCTGCTTGATCTATTGAAAAAAGGAATGAAAACCAGCCAAAGGAACATCATTCTCACCTGTTCTTTCGATCTAGGGTTTTCAAAGTCCTCTCGAGTTAAACCCATGTCACTGAAGCGCTGAGGGAATATTAATTCGTTTGCAGCAGGATCGTCACCGTAGCTCTAGAGAAACGAGAAAATCGAGTTACTCTACACGAGTAAAAGCAGCGTACGTTATAATCTGCGACTGAACGATATCGTGGTTTTTTAATATCATCGCGAATGGTTGGTATTCCAAACAATCTGTTTTCATCCCCTGATTTCGTTAGATTACGGAAACCGAACTTATTTGAGCGGCCTAGGTCTGGCTCTGCCTCAACGTGAAGCTTCGTGGCTTCTCCTCGAATGCATTTACCTATTTAACAAAATAAGGAATGAATATCGGTGTAATTTCTTTACCTACGTCCCAATCGTCTTTTCTTCGAAGCTGCAGGCCGAACCGATGCTCTGAATTGACATAAGGATTAGTTTGTCTATATTCCAAAAAAATAAATAACAGATATTCGCTCAAAGTCATCCGAGCTGGTTCTCTTACCCCAGATTTCTGGTCCTGCCAATAGGTTCTCCAGCGACGTCGCGATAGTCTTCAACATTTTTGTTTACGATCTTCGTTCTAGGGAACCTTTCGAGGAATAGTAAAATAAACAATTGTTTCAATAGTATTTATCCTCTTACTCTTCGCCTCCTTTTGTCTCAGGCATCAAGCAGAGTTTCATCTCATCGGCCACAATTTTGTCGCTTTTTCCGAACATATGCGTGCTTGGATTGAATCTCCAATTATAATCACGTCTTTTTTGTTCGCCTAACATATAATTGATATATTATTTCCTGCACGCTGGGATTCTCTGAACCTGCTTCCCAGAGTCCATGGGATTTAATATATTGTTTTTTCACCTCCTCTGAGTCAAGGATATTGACAGGATTATAGAGGACTTCTTTCGCAGACTCGCCTGAAGAAATATCAACACAATTGGATTATTAATGCCCGAATGCGTATTTCATTACTTCCTTTGGTGGGAACTCCGAATTGGAAATCTTTTTTCTGGACTATTGGAGGGAATTCATAATTTCTTTGCATGCTTCGGCCCAATGGCTCTCTTTACATACTGCATCAGCTCGAGTGCATGTTGAGTATTACCTGATAGCACTTGCGTATTTTGACTCTTTAAGTTCATTAATAAATTTCTTGATGCCTATGAGAGATAATATTATTACAAGCAGCCTCGTGTTATAGTCTACCTTCGTCGTCTGAGGCGCGCATGACATTGTTAACCTGAGGACATATCAGTTATTAATGTGGGCTAAGAACTGAACTATACGTGAATAGAGCCTTTAGTTTTGATTCCGTAAGGGAACTGTGGATGAGGCAATGGGTCGTACACCTTTCCCGGATGTGTCTAAACGCGAATTATGTATTCAGGTTGCTGATATATAATTCAGAGGCGATGTACGATTGTAACTCCTGGAGCGTGCTTATATGAGCTTCTCCACCGTTTGAGATGCTCTGGTGTGCTGGGTGGCTTCACGAAAAGTATTTGTTTTAGGAACGATTAAAACAAGCCACATACTTCATATCTTGGCTTAATGCAATACTCGACTCCTTCGTCTGGCATTCGAAGATTCAAACCGGCCTAGGTGAATAAGAAAACTTCTTCATTCAGTTGCTTACAGATCGATAGAGAGGGAAAGAATCACGGACTTTTAAATGAGGTTGCGACTGCGACATTTTGCTATCCAATAAGTTATATATTCTTTTTTATTTATTAAGGTTTGTCAGCGAAATTAATCCTCTATAGCTAGCCTAAAACCCTCGACAACAATCGAGTCATTTCGAGTGATTTGCAGAAGAATGAGTATTTAAATTTCAAAAGACTTGGATGATGATGGCTTATGAACAAGGCTATTAATTGTATTTATAAAAGCTCAGTTATCACTGACCCTTGAGACATCTGAAGCTTAGCAAAGGATCCAGTCTCCGGCCGATTTTCTCCATCAGCCCACATTTTGAGAAGTCCAGCGACCTTATCTGGTGACGGCCATTTCGAGAAATCAGCCTTGGGGTTCGCTTCCCTGTTCTCTGGAGTATCTAACTTCTCTCTAAAGCCATATAAAAAAATTTTATTAGTTAGCGCGATTTGAGTAATATGTGCTGGGCTTACGGCAATATAGTGACTACAGTACGTCCACTGAGTTCCTCGCTTTGAGCGAGGTTTAAGCCGAGAGAATGCACTTGGGATTTTGCGATGGTGTATGCGATCATCTCTGGAGTGACGTCCTTGAATAAAGCAGCCGCTCCAGTCAGAACTAGCAAACCTGCATCTGAAAGATATTTTGTCGCCAAGTGCGCGGCTGCGTGTCAAGGTTAGTAGGCAAGTTATGGATATATGGATCACCTAAAAGAGAGCTGTACATGTTCTGGTTGATCATACGCTCAAAGTTGTCAAATACACCTTCTTCTTTGATTGTTCCGCCTACCCAGCCACCTGCAACGCAGAGAATAGCTTCGTAACGGTTGGTTATCTTATCGATTTGCGCATATATATCGTCTATTTGTGTGGATAACTTCTCCTCAAGGTTTATGGTGACGTTGCTGTTTGCTTCGTTGTTGCTGGTGGGCGCGAGGTTTGTGACACTCCAACTTGGCTTGAACGTAGTGACAATAGCTTTTCCTATTCAACAAGAAATGGTTTCTCTGTAGGTGAGATCAAAATACCTAAGTGCCCGGTTCCGCCTAACACTAATAGATTCTTAATTTGAGACATTATTTTGTGTTTTGCTTGAAAAATTGCCTAACCAAGTGAAAGATCTATGAAGATTTTGGCTTTCTGTACGTAAGTCGCAGATTATATTTTATTTCCTTCAAATCTGAAAAGGAAATTGGATTGAAATAAGATTCAGAGGAATATCTTGTTAGAATCTGAATTATGATCTCAAGAGCTTTAACAATACGTTATCTCAGCTTAGATATGCAAGATCGTGTGTCCTAGCCTCTCACAGATTGTATGATGAAGTGCTTAGAAAATGTTTATAAATTTAGAGAGAAAGGACCAGCTAGTTGGAAGGAAATCGTGAGCTTTTTAAAAGAGGCATCTAGATTCCTTGGAGACGAGAGAATAAAAGCGATACTCAAAATCATTAGGTTATACCCTAGAGATGTATTTGATTCAATTGAGCTTCCAAGGAAGCAGGGTTAGTTTGAGTATAAAATCGTTCAACTGTTTAGATAAATATTCACAAGTAATTAATTAGCCAGAATCACTTTTCATCTTATGGCTTAGAAAAGGGTTTTAAAAAAACTGGAAAGTGAGGCAAGCAAAATATACAAAATTTTGGAGAGCTCGAAGCTCTGTCTGACCTTACCAGCGATGATTTAGAGGCTCGTATCAGTATCGATGATATCCAACAAAGCGCTTGGTTCTATTCTCGGTTTATGCTTGTACTGAAGTTTTTTCTCGCCTCTCCAATCATAGAACTGAGCGATAATACCAATCACTAGGCCCACACTTCCGATGATCAGCGCCATTAAAAACACCCACGTGTATCCATAATTATCGAAGGTAGCATTCGCTATTTGCCCTGAAAGTACTGCAAAGATTATCATTTCCGCTGAAATTATAACCGGAATTAGCGCCGTCGCTAATCCCAATTCCTTTTCGTCTACTAGTCTCAGAAGCGAGCTGTATCCTGCGACAAACAGCGGACCAAGTCCCAAACTTAGTAATGCTATTGGGATTGCAGGCCAAAAGCATCGGTGGCAACGAGGAGCAGTTATGCTGAAAAAGACACCCGATTGGAGGAGCCCAATAGACATTATAAGGAAAATCGGCAATTTGCCTACTCGATCAGTGAGAAAGCCTGCAATAGGCGTGGCGAAGCCAGTGAGCACTTGTGACACTGCTAAGAACGTCCCAGCTTCACCAAGAGTAAACTGGTAGGCGGTTTGGAGGTGCTTGCCTAGATATAGCTTCACGATGATGAAGGAATCGACCCCGAAACTGGCAGCGCCAAGCAGGAGCCAGATTATCGGAGGGAATTTCTTCATGGCTTTGATTGAGATGTTTACATTGCCTTCCTTCACTTCCGAGCCGTTTCCTTTCAGCCGCAGCAGTTTCTTATGAACCATCACGCATCTTATACAAATGAACGTCGAGATAACGCATACAATGACTCCTACAAAGAAGGGAAATCCTAAAGAATTAGTATATTGGTATAGGTTTGGATAGACGAGGTCACAGACGATCGCCGCGCTGGTCTGGAGCACGACAGCTGCACCCAACGCCTTGCCGATATCGTTGTTGACGTACCAGATTCCGACGATTTTTGACCTGGCTAACGTTGCGGCTTCACTGGCAGAGTTGAATATAACTTTCCCGAGGATAAAGACCCAAAAGCTCTTCTGGTACGTGGCTAATGTACAGAGCGACTGGCCAAGGATGATGAAGAGATTAGTCGCGAGGTAGCTCTTTGATGCACCGAAGTAATCGACGAACAGCCCTCCAATGAGAGGGAAAATAAAGCCGGGTAATGTCTCGGCGATAACCAAGTGACTGTAGTCAAGATCGTTCATTGACATTTCTTTTTCGAATGGAACTTGCAGCGTTGGCATTGCTTGGGAATTATAGAGCTGGCCGAGCTGAGAGAAGCAGAGGAGGGCTAGGAACACCCATTTCTTTTTGTTGCGAAAAGCGTCGAGTTTGGTATTCTCTTTTAATGAGGATACGGTGGAGGCGGTTTCCATGGAACTCGGCATGATATTTTTATTCAGTTTATAGATGTAATGATTCTTCCGTCACAGGCAAACCCAGAGAGATTGATATTTCGATGGATTCTATGGGAGTCTCCTGGAATATCCATTTAATAGCGTAAGAACCGAGGGCAAGTAACAAAAGAATTCGAAAGTTTTTTCGATGAAAATATCGATACAGTAAGTTTAATTACTGAAGAAAAAATTTATTCTAAATGCTCTCGATGATCCTGCAGCCTCAAATGATTAGAACTAATAATATGTAAACTACGGTTTTCATCATTGCAAAACGTCATAGATTCTCATCTCCTTCAGGGTGTATATCTCACCGAAAAAGCATTTAAACTAGCCTATTAATCCAAATTTGGCACCCTTTGGTGCTAATAAATTATTTTATTTTATTTTTGGCAGCAATTATGCACATATAGATACACTCTTTGAAAGATTTCCTTTTGAAATTTTCATATTATTTGGAAAATGCATGTAATTCAGGAAAAGTGTGAATGAAAAAGCATACTGTGTTAATTCTTTAACATGAATTTCTCCTTACCAATTGGATTTTCGAAGAGAGTGAATCCTTTTACGAGTTTATCAATTATAACAGGCTACGCATGCTTTCAATTGAGTCGGTTTAAGTTTGATTTAATAGTCTTTTAATAGCTAACTTAATATTGACATTGACACAATGAGAATTAAATGCATTTCTATTGCCCATTTGTGCATTATATAGATTTTGACTATATACTGTTTCTCTTTCTTTCTCTCTCTTATATTTCTCAGAGAGGATTTCGAATCATTAATGAAATAAAGGATTATTCTTATAGTTACCTGATTATTAATTTTACTTAGTCTTAAAGGTCATATCCTAATAATTTTTCCCCCTCTACTCACTCAAATCGCCATGATCTGTGCTGTTTTCGCTTTTTACAGTAATTTTCGTAGGAGAAATTCCATTGACAACCAGAGGAGAGAGGATCTCAATGGCCTCCAGTTTCTTAAATGTCACCGCATCATCGAGAGGAGTTTTCCCCCAGCGATCTGTTGCGCTGAAATTGAAGGAAACTTCATCTCGAAGGAATTCAAGCACTTCTACTTTCCCTTCAGTCGCCGCCTACAAAAAAGGTTATCAGACCGCGATCGTCAAGTATGTTTCAATTACCAAGTGTGCTATATTCCTTGAATCAACAGTGACGTAGGTATTAAACTTTTTGATGCCGCAGAAGTAGAGATGTTTTAATCCTTCGACATTGTTTGAGAGCACAAGCCTATCATTCGCACAATGACCGCTTAGGAATTTTCAAATAAAAGGAAATAATTACTTCATGAGATGCTGAGTCATTTCATCATAAGGACCTAATAATTTCGCTTTGGCTTTGATCAAGAGTTTACTGACGTCCTTATGGAAATTCGTTGCTGAATACCATAGAGGCGTGCGGGTTTGCTTGTCCTGAGCGTTGACATTCGCGCCTTGTTCGATTAAATATTCCACTACAGCCAATTGTCCTTTTTTCGCAGCGACATGTAGCGGAGTATTTCCTTCGAAATCAACGCCGTTAATATCAGCTCCATTTTCCTTCAGCTCTTGGAAAGTTGCTTTGTATCCCATGTTAGCAGCGTAGCACATAAGAGTAGGGTAGAGTGCATGTTTCAGAGCCACACTTTGAGATGAGGAGGCAAAAGCATCTGAAAGCGCCTTGATGAAATTTCCCTCCGACATTTCGAATTTCGTTGGCTCCTGGCTCGTTAGTTCTCCTCGAAGGTCTTGTTGGACCATTTTCTTTAGTACTTCAGGGTTTGAACTCTGGGTGGGGAGAAGAAGGTTAATGCGTCTGTTTAAAGGATTCTTAAGGGTACTTTTCCCAAAATGTAGGCAAGTTTGCAAACAGTGGCCTCCAAAGTCATGTCGACTCCGTTGATGACACCTTTATCCAATAGTTCCTATTGGAAGTGATCAGAAGTGGGTTTTCAAGCAACAAGTTTACTTTTCCAACTGCGTAGATCGGGTTTGTTGTTCCCTTTGCACACTGGGTGATGACCACGATTAGTTTGCCTATTGTATAAAAATGCTGATTTGCAGGTTTGGTTTTGGTTTTACCTTTCTCAGCGAAATCACCCAATACTTTTAAGAGCCCTGGTCTGTTTGTAGGAATATTTCCGAGTCCATATGCCTCGAGGACAATAGCTACATTTATTGATGAGTTATTCCAATGAGAGGATTTGCGTTACCTTCAGCATTTTTACAAATGCTCTCCAAAATCAGCGAATCAATCAAAGGGTAAATCTTGACGACAGCGATCTTTTTGCCCCAAGCCTAACACATTTTCATGAGAAAACAAACGCTAAGATATTTAATATTTACAATTTCCAACTTCAGGTCTTCACCAGCGTCCGCTGGCACCTTCCGAATTCTCTTCCAGTCGATATCAAGTGTCACGCCGAAAGTTCCCAACGGCGGAAACTTTGGAGAATCAAAAGCATCCATTCCAAAGTTATCAGCCTTCACCGCTCGGTTTCCACGAATCAACTTATCTCTGAAGAAAATTAGCACTTCTGGGATCGTGAAATGACCTTTGAAAACCCTTCGTTAAGCTACTCAGATAAAAAAAAAACTCTTACCGGCTATAGTAAGTGATCCTAAGAGATTCTCAAATCCATCATTTCTCATTTCTGAAAGTGGAATTTGAGCACCTGTGATAATCACCGTCTTTGCCAGGTTCTCAAACATAAACGACAGCGCAGACGCTGTGTATGCCATCGTATCAGTTCCATGCAGGATAATGAAAGCATCATATGCCTTATAATTCTCTTTGATGGCCATTCCGATTTTAACCCAGTATTCCGAAGTCATGTTGGTCGAGTCGATGATCTCATCGAATTCAACGACTTTGTACCAGATTCTTCTCTTGTAAATCGACACTGGTGTTATCATGAACCCATCGGTAGCATTAAAGAAAGTATAATCAGCATCGCAGAAGGATTTGTTAGTTTTGATGACCTTTTGCAGGAAGCCCTTCTTCGCAATGTAGCCTTTATCCGAGTTAACCATGCCAATAGTACCACCAGTGAATAGTATAAGCACTTTTCGGACTTGATGCGGATCTAGATGCTGTTTTACCTTTCGAAATTGATCCTCAACGTGAAGGAACATGTCGTTGATGCGACATTCCGTTGATTCAGAGTCCTCTAATAACCTGGTCGATGGTAAAGACGGTTTTTCTTCCATTTCGGTTCCTTAATTCCGAACTAAATGCTTGATTAATAGTTATCTCTAACTAATTCATTCAGAAGCGTTCTGATATATATGATTTATACCGTTTATTTAAATAAGATGAAGCACATTTTTCATGAAAACAAAAAATTCAAGTGCTACAGATAGTAAAGAATGATAGGTTTTGTGTCGTCGCCAGCCGCGATAAGCCTAAAACAATTTGATTTGAGAGAAAATTAAAATTATTAAGAGAGAAAAATATGAAAAAGCAATTGAAAAGTTTTCTGATGCAAGCCAACTAGAACGTAATTTTTTTCGAAAAATGTACCTGGTGTTGTCTTCAGTTCTTTTTAAGCACCTCACACCGCCTTTAGGCATAACTCCGTAGCTATTATTATCAAAAAAAAATGGTCGCTCGGAAGAATATTTACCCATAAAGACACTCTTGAGTGTCGTTGTCAAAGGCGAGAACGTTCCCATCGCCGGTCCCAGCGAAACTGAGGTTATCGAACGTGTCTAGGGATAAAACTGCGTCTGTTGCTTTCAATGTGCCGAAAATTTTAAATCCGCTTTCCAAATCTATCAGATTGCATGTTGCGTCAGCGCTACCGGTCAACACTGCAGAAATGAGAGTCAAATCAGCGGGATTTGTGTTATTTTCCCTTACCCATGTTAGAGGCTGTGACTTTTAGGTCATTAACAGCTCCTTTATGTAGTTTCTCGCTGTAAGCAAGCTCGTTCATCCTCATATCATGCATGCAAACCGTCCCATCCTTTTTTTTTTTTGGTTTATCATGCCTTTACCGATGAGTTATTGATGAAAAAATTACGCTAACTCCTCCGGAAATAACATAATGTCTCTTTAATGCATCAGAAAAAGCAATAATTCTTGCAATAGCTCCCTTTACTTAAGTCAAACACATGTCTATAGCGTTGCAGTTGGTACTTGATGGCTTTTAGCTTTTTTTATCGGCTCTCCTTTGTTAATATCCTTCGTGAAAATGAGGAAAGGCGAATTCGGGGTTGAATTACCCAAAAAATAATATGCCCATTCTTATCGCCACTGACGATCAGTGAATTACGCCAGTCGAAATCCAGTATTGGTCCTTTATGCTCTCCAGCGAGTCTCATCGCCTCTGTTTTAGTATCCAAATCCCTCTTATCTTAAACACAGGGCCGAGAATCTCGTAATTACCATATTAAGAGAGTGTTGTCATAGGAAGCCGACACTCCAATATTAAACTCGTCGACCATTACTTTAGAAATCGCACCGCTTTGAATTTTCAATAGCACGTTTGAAGGACTAACATTTCTTACTCATGGCCTTTCAAATGGTCGCATCGGACTCCGACAGCATCCCAAAGACAAAGCATCGAGTCCATGCCTCCAGAGAGCAGCCTTCCATCTGCCAAATGCTGACAAGTGGTCACCCATTCTTTATGTCCGTAACTTTTTCCGAATAATTCTCGTTTGAATTCGCCTTTTGCACTTTAAAAAAGCTGGTTGAGGCAAACGTTGACTGGTTGAATGGTTATTACATATCATAGACTCTAAGTCCATGGTCAGCTGAGCCTGTAACCAAGGTTTCTTTGAAAATACTCATACAATAGATCTGTTATTTGAAAATTTTGAGGCCTTAAGCAAGAGGAGATGATTATTATATTTGTTACAGGTCTATCGTGGCCTGGTTCGAGAGGCTTGTCACCAATGGGACCAGTTTTCCAGTTTTCCTCGAGAGTCGCTCTTTCAGTATTCATCAATATAGATTTCATCTCTTTTACAAATTTTTATTCTTCGCGATGATAATTAGATTTTACACATTTTTTTACTTCATCTCAATCAGACACAATACTGAAGTCTTAAGAGTGGTAATGAAACAGTTGCGACAATGTATTATCGTAGTAAGGAGCCCAAAAGAAGTATCGATTAAGTCGCATAAATCTTTGGAAGGAGCTTACCACAAACTGATATTTTTTTTTAAAAAAAAAACCTTTTGTTCAATATTGAAAATATTATACTTTGCTTCACTCAAAAGCCAGTATAATAAACCAACTAAGGCAGTCTAAGATACTTATTGATTTGCTATTATCACGCTTTTTCATAGTCTCGAGTATTCTTATAAAAAACTAAAAATATCCCATGCAATCTCTTATCGTTATCGAGTCTCCTGAGAATTCAGCTCATTTCACTACCAATCACCCGAAAAACTCTTGATTTTGTTAATTTGCCGTAAAATTTTAACTTCCAGATAGTCACGAGCAAGTATGCGCAGTAGTTATGACATACATAATTTTAAAGTTTTGCGAATTTACTGGCCATCGTAGTAAATGCACACATATATGTTCTCTTAAAACAAAATCACAGAGCATGCAGTCTAATTCTTTAAATGATTAATTAACTAGCCCTAGTTCTTTATTGTGCGACCTTGAACGTCTTCTCCATTGATTTCGTTTTGATTCCGACCAACTTGCCTTTAAGTTGGTCTTTCTCGAATTCGTTGATGATCGCATCAACCAGGTCTCCAACCACTACCTTCTCCATCGCAACTTCATCACAAAGATGGTCTGCTTCTACCGTATACTCACTGGATTTCTCACCAGGTACCACTTTGCCAGGACAAAACGCCGTCCAATTAATACCGCTCTCTTGTAGCAAATTCCATGTCTCCCACATTCTTCTCGTCTGTTCGAAGTCTGTAGCTAGCGCCTCAATATGCGACGACGGATCAGGCAAATCAAAGATTCTGTTTCCGTCTTTATCCTTCAGCAATGAGGCTCCGAGCAGCACGACCAATTTTTGAATGCTGTTTTCCCGACATGCTTTGATGAGATGCTTTGTTCCCTTGACTCTGAAATGCGGAACACTTTGGTCAGGGTTGTACTCATCGAAATCTCCGAGGGTAGAGAGGACATATTTGTGGTCCTTAAGAGTCTTCGACACAAGCGCGTCATCGAGAATGGTTCCTTCGATGAGTTCAAGGTCTTTATGTTTTTCGATTTTGGTGCTCTTAAGATCAGGAGTCAACGTAGTGACCTTGATTCCTCTTCTAAGGGCCTCCTTAACGAATTGTTGGCCGATTAAACCGGTCGAACCTGCGACAAAGACTTTTTTCATGGAAATCTATTTGGATTGAATTTGGATAATATTGTAATAATATTTACTTTAGCTTTTTATGAGAGCGATTGATGAATACTGAAAAGAATATTTTAAGGTAACACTGCATCGAATTCTTCGAAAATTAATTCGATAGATCACTCAGTGAATGTAAATAGAACAAAAATTCATCGAATATCCTTTCCCTGTCGTCGACTGAATGCTGTGCTTGTCATATGCTTGGTAGGAGCTGGTTAGACCAAAGGGTTGAGTTGGTTAGAAAGCTTGAAAATTTTTTTGGGTTTGCTTCTGCTGAAGGGTCATTAAGGGCGGATATTCGATTCGAACAGTACACTGAACGTTGAGATGCGTCACAAAATTCAATTCAAAGAGCTGCTCATAGTATCAGTTACTGGATGAGGCACCCACACGGATCATTAGATTCGGAGGAGGTTTTAAGCTACCAGTATGTTACCTAAGAAAATTCAACGAGAATTCACTCTGAGCCATGAAATAGGCCAAATCCATTGTAAATTTTCCCCTCAGAAGCTTCGCTCCAAGTTTTGGATCAATTTGCTGGACAGTGGTTGGGAGGAATAGGCTGCTTGTTAGAGCATGCATCAGGAAGAAATTAAGGAGAACTTCTTTGTGTAGTTGATAGTCTTTCGCTAATAAGCCTAGGCCACTGTTCATACTGAAAACGGGGATGTATAATACGTGAATGAGAGTTAGTAGGAAGAATTTTTCCTTTCATTAACTTAACTGCCAAGAGTATAGTATCTCAATTAATGGAAAATTTTAAGGAATGTAAGTTAAGAAACTTTCAAGGAACGATTTTAGGCTAACCCGCTTGTCCGTAGGTCGTTTAAGGATAGCCGTTTCAATTCCAATTGAGTTGACTGGAAGGTACATTTCGGTTATATGTAAACTCAGGTTGCAAGGGTCTCGGATTCGGAAAAGACAATAGAACCGAATTTGCAGTTGATAATCAAAAATTTTCATCGTAGGGAAGTATTAAAAGTTCAAATATATACATAATTGTCATTTTTCTCTTTCTTTTAATTTGTATTTGAAAAATGAACGCTTGAAATCAGCTACGCTTGCTCCAAAAAACAGCTGCTCTCTCTAGCATATATTGATAGATCTTACTCGAAGTATAAAATCTTGGTATCAAAAAATACAGCCTCCTTTTTCGAAACTTCTCTTTTCTCAAAATCAAGCGGGTTCGTATCAAGTGAGCATTGTTTCTTTCATTAGCATGTTGAAAAATTTCACAGATTCGATAACTTAGAGGCATTCAGGCTAGCCACGATTGTTATAGCTGCGGTCAATGATAATCCACAACAGGCTGGAGATAATTTCACAACCATCTGAATCAAGTCGGGATTTTCTAAATATTTGCATAAATTGTTCGAGTTACATCTTAAGTCTCTAGTTTTTCCATGAAATGAAAGAAATTTTGCATACATAACACTCCATCCAAGATATCCTAAAATCATATACTCCAAAATTAATCGAAACTTTAAAAGTTATAGAGGCAGAGTTGAGATTTATTGAATCGCTACTAACACTGAAAAAGTGATTATTTGAAACGAGGTCATCGATAAATGATGATGAAAACACAAATCCAATCAGAGCATTTCATCAATAAATTCTCAAGACATTCTTCACACACTTTCAACATTATTAAACCAAATGAAGCAAAATCTTGCTCAAAATTTAGCGTTTAGCTCTCACTTAACGGAGTTGAAAAAGGCATTGCCATTTGGAAATGATGATTTCACTGAGATTTATCATTTTTTCTATTCAGACAAAGATTTACTAACTCGAATATGTTTAAGCTGCCCTCTTTTCTACAGCTTCACTATTAATTCGTTAACTCAAACCTTTTTCCAGTAGTTTTATTGGGATCCTTCATGCATTTCGAAGCCATTTTCTTTTTCTTGGTGTGATTAGTTATATTTCCGATTGTCTGTCTCTCTTTTATCTTGAGTCTTTTTGATATTTGATAAAATGGGTGAACTCGCTCCAATAAATCAAATTAAATAATTAACAGTTTCGAAGAATACAGGCAATGTCTAAAACGTTGACTTAGGTTGAATTTTTTTAAGTACCAAGAGGGTAGAAGTGATGCATTTTAGGTGCTTTCGCAGAAAAATTGAAATAAACCAAAGGTGCGGACTTTAGATTGAAAGATATGCGTATTTTTAGGAATCTAACAGTGTAAAATGAGCAATGGTGTTGTGGTGGAATCAAATCAGGGTTAATCCACAAGTAAACATGCGCTGTGTGAATACCACGAGTGGAATAGATGAGTTAATTACAAATATCCATAAATTTAGGCTTTTCAGTGAGAAGAAAGGTGGAATCAATGATGATTTGGAACCCGAGCAGAAGAACCCAAAGCTCTACTAGTTTCAGTTCCAATCAGGCTGCATTATGGTGAAAGAGCTCTCTCTCTCGTAGAATCTGAATAGCATTTCTGGAGCATGGTTGGATAAACTAAAATGAGACTAAATCAAACGCTATCGGTTCATGTCCTACCGCAAAGGTGGTTTCTAACACAATGCAGGCTCTCAAATGATTTATTTGCTTTGTAATTATGTTGAAATTTTCGTTGTCATCTTAGCTCAGTTAAAGGCCGTCGTGTTTAATTCTTAAAACGGGTATCAGTCTACTTTTAGGAGGAAAAATCATTTGTTAGGACTGAACCACAAACCCAACAATTCTCATTTACAAAAAGTTAAGCTTATTCTCAACGCATGATTTGAATTCATGACACAGCGCATTCATTTTCCTCATCATATCGAATGGAAAGTACAATTTCGACAGGCACTTTCAACAATTAGTTGCCCTTGGGTGGAACACGACTTACAAGGATAGAGCTTCTCTACCCGCATATGAGATAGCTGCTATCTTAGAACATGCAGTTATTAACCACTATACATCTGTTCCATCCACTCAGTTATACATACTAACCCTCATAGCCTGTCTTCTTGGTATCACAAGACTTTGTAAAACATATAATCACCATTTCACTCAGGAATTGGCTTTCTACGCTGAATAGAGGAACCATGACCAGCCCAATTCCATATGAAAGGACCGTTAGTCTTATTTTATTTCATTTTATTTTATCATCAGTTAGATTCTCAAAACAAACTAAATACGCATTTTTTACCAGTTTAAATTAAAACTAAGAATCTTATTAGCGAAGTAGAATCTTGAAAAACCGAACTTGCATCTTGGACCTCTGAGAGCTGAAAAACTCATTTTCAAGCTATTTCCTTGAGCTTAGACTATCTTTCTCTCAATTTGCTTGAGAGCACTAGCTTTATCAGGCAGTCACAATCAATTCTTATTTTAGCCGTGAATTAAATAATGCGTATCTTAATCTGTGTTACTTGGAAATTACTTGGGACCAAATGTTAACGATGGAAATGATATGTCCCTATCAGGCAGACTTGCATCGGATCCAGACCACTTTAAGCCTATTTCATGAAAAATTTCGGTGGTACATGTATATGCTACGCATATAAGAGCAGGGCATCTACATTTTAATTCAAATTCTGCTACGTTTTAATTCTACTTCCAATTCAACAATACTGAAATTGTATTCTCGAAAGAAACAATCTAATTAAGCTTTACAGCTCTTTGGCCTTATTCAGCATATCAGTTCGTATTTCAGCAGAATCCAAGAAACCCTTCCTTTCTCATCCATATCAGACGGAATCTCTACGAGTTTGCACGTATGCTCTATTAATATAGGGACGTCATGAGGTATGGCATACCCTTAATTCAAGTCCGAATAATTCCGACTCAATCACTCATTTTCTGTTAATTGATGACGTTAGCGCCGCCAAAAATAACTTTTTTTTGCTGTATGATTCAAATAGCTCACGTAAATTGTTTTATAATCACTTTTTAAAAATCCTTAATTGAGGAAAGATAAGTAAGAATTCTCATTTCCCATAAGGTGTCCTGGATGCTCCTGGGGGTCGTGAGCTTCAGGGACTTGAAAAGCCTTTCAGAGAAGTGTCTCTTCAGCACTGGAAAGTACGAGCTATCAAAACTTTTAGTTTGGGGCATCAAAACTGGCTGCACAATCATCATGTGATCTGAGGGATTGACGCTCTCAGGAGAGGCCGTAGCTGAGTTTGTTCCACCAATCTAAAAAGTTTCGAATCTCTCGTATGACCAGATTAGATGCTTTTCTCTGGAATTTTGGTATTAATTGGAATTATGTTTTGTTCAAAAAACGATAATTTAGCGAATTTTTCAATGGAAAAATCTTGTTTTATTTTTTAAAGAAATTCTAAATTCTCATTTAATTTTATATGAAAAAAACTTCAGAACTCTGAGATTCGGGAAATAAATTTATTTAATCGAATTTTGGAGTAAATTGGTTCTTCAAGCTTCCATTTAGAATCAAAAATTTTAAAGCGATGTTGAGATTATTCTCAGCTTACGATCCTATCATCTGGTCGCAAAGTCAAAAGAAAGCTTTCCATTCCTCGGCGGAAGCAAGCATCTTGCAGAGATCTACATGCAGTGGATCATGAAAAGGGTTTTATGACTTATTGACCCCTCTAATCATGCACCTTTCATAATGTTGGCGGGAGAACTAAGGGACCTTCCTTTCGAAATGCTTATCGGGAATGTGTAGAGATCGAGAAGATATTTGCATAAAATAAAATCTTCAATATTCTAATTTTGTTGATTGATCCAATCGTGCGTATAAGCCTTTTTTTTTTCTTTCTCTATCCTGATCTACATTGAAAGTTGCCCTAATCTTTCAGTTGTAGCGATTCCAAGAAAATTAAGCTGAATAGGACGTCTTGGGAATTCTTTAACAGTTGCACGATTGGAAAATCGAATTCTTTTGCCGATATAGGAGAGAGACTCACATTGTTGCAAATATCCCTTCCATCACTCTATCTAAATGGAACACAGCGAGACTATTAATGGGTTTTTCTGGTTTTTCGTATGTTTTTCATATAAGCCATCGGGTTGGAATTTGAAATGTTCATATAATGATGTTCTGTTTTAGGGTTTTTCTGTTCGAAAAATTAAAAGCTTTTTATTAAGATAAGAGCTTGCGATTGTTTCACAAATAAGTTGTATTGTGGATAGCTCCTCTAATTTGCAGCAATTTGCATACATACTAAGAGTTTAGCACAGAGGTGGATTTAAAAACTAATAAGAGCATAAAACAAAGTCTTCTATTGGCAGAAAAGATTTCACGGAAACCTCTCACGGAATTTTTTCGACTGATTGTTTCAAAAAAAACCTTATTTCGTTCATAACTGCCCACCACTCTCTTGTCTCATTTCATGGGTTGAATGCTATCCACCTAACAGGGTATTACACCAGTATTTTCGTGCAAATTTCATTCTTTAGTCGAAGCATTTTATTTGTGTTCACTAATATCACCAGTATCTAAAGAACATCAGCTCTCTCTCACTCACCTATCTGACTTTCGATCCAGCGTCCTGAATTTAGAATAACGGCGAAGCATGGACAAAACATGTACCGGGAGGCTACGAATCGTTTTGTTCAGCAGCTCTCGCTGTAATTACAAACAAAAAGTGATCAATACGCACCAGTTTCCTTGAACATGATTCTGTAAGGACAATTATTTTTCGCTTTGTAAAAACTAGTCTTCAGGTAAAACAGTCTCCTTTGACTCGCTAGTTCTTTAATAAACCTTTAATATCTAAATTCAAAAATTCATGACAATAAGGCAGTTTTTTCTCAAATTAATTTAACATCTATTTGAATCCATGGTTACATTGGCGGTCACACAAACATTCAGAATAGTGCATTTTCTCTCGTAGTTTTCATAATACGCCATTAGCCTACTATTTATAGAAAGGATGACGTGAGTGACGAAATCGAGTGAGGGTTCGTAATTTAACTGAGCAAATTAATCGATACAAATAATACAAGTCCTCTCCTAAAAAAAAAAATATAACCCAACATGGAATCCAACGAACCACTTGACCCAAAGAAAGTCTTAGACTCTCAGACACAACCCGTTGAAACAACCTTCAACGCTAGAGACGCTATCATCTATGCCCTTGGTAACAAAACCTCCCATTATTCCTTCTCTCTCTGACAAACCTCCTCTCCTCCTTTCCCACAGGTATCTGCTACAGTCAAGACCCACTTAAAGAAGAAGACTACAAGTTCACCTACGAGCTTAAGGACGATTTTACTGTCTTCCCTACCTACGGCTCTTGTGTTCATAAAATTGATCTCTTTGAAGGACTGGTTTCTTGCCCTGGAATGCCAAAATTCAACCCAATGATGCTCCTGCACGGAGAACAACGAATGGAGTTCTTCAAGCCATTGGTCCCTGACCAACAGCTCGTGTCCACTGGAAAAATTGCAAATATTGCCGATAAAGGAAAAGGAGCCCTCGTCACCTTCGAGATCTCTACCTACGAGAAGAAGGAGGATGGAACCAAGGACCTCCTCTTCATAAACTCCATCTCTCTCTTCATCAGAGGTCTCGGTGGATTCGGCTTCAAAGGAAGACCAGCAGAAGTCCTCCCAAAGATCCCAACCACTACTCCTACCAAGATCCTCGAGCAACCTACCAAGCCAGACCAAGCTTTCATTTACAGACTCAGCGGAGACTACAACCCATTGCACGTTGATCCAAACATGGCTGCCATGGGAGGTTTCGATAAGCCAATTCTCCATGGATTGTGCTCTTATGGTGTCATTGCCAAGCTCATCGTTGAACACTACTGCAACAATGACCCAACATTAGTGCAAGTGCATCACGCTAGATTCACTTCCCATGTGTTCCCAGGGGAAACCCTCGTGGTTTCAACCTGGAAAGAAGGAAACAAAGTCATCTTCTCCGCCGCTACTAAAGAAAGGAAGAAAGAAGCCGTTGTTGGACAAATCATCCTCAAAGAAGGCCCAAAGCTCTAAATGTATCCCTTTCTCGTAATAGGTGCCTATGATGGAAGATAAGTAAATAAATTTGAAATATTCTGCGTGTTGTGACCCCCGAAGATCGGATTAGGAGTATCTTCCATAGTTTTTATGAATGCTATTTAACTCTCATTTGAACCGGAAAATTCTAAGGATAAATAATATAAATAACATATTTTCTTTTCATTCATAGGGTTAGCGATAGCAAAGCGGTGTACTTAGAAGCAATCTTTAGAAATAAACGTAACTACTTCAAAATTTTTGTTAGCTCTCAAGATGGTGGAGTTGTTTTCTCCGCTTCAAAATGAATGAAAGAAAACACTATAACTGTGATTTTCAGAGGTTTTTGGAAGTTTTTTGCCCGATGTTTTCAACTCTGCAACACGAAAATAATATCAAAAGAGAATAAGCAGGATGCCACAAGCTGCATCAAAGCGCTTTAATAAAAACAAATAGAGTGAACCCTCCATTTCTTAAAAACTTATGGCTTATTTCTGCTCGCCAACTTGCAATCTTTGTCTGGCGATTTGTTTCTTTGTGAGTTTAACAACGGCGTTTTTGTTGGCTTCTTTCTTAACGTCTTCTTCCTTAAGGGTGGCGAAGAGTTGGATGTGGCAAGGAGCAGAGCAGAATGCTAGAATGCAATTGCGTTAGAAATCTGCATGAAAATCAATGAAAAAAAATTACGAGTGATTCTTCCGTGAGCTCTGTAAGTTCTTCTTCTGCCTTCTTGAGCCTGGTCGACTTGAGCGTGAGTAATAATCAATTTATCAGCATCAAGACTCTTGACCTATTCATATGTGATTCAGTTAAGAAAATCAGGGCAAATGAAGAGAAATACGTTGGCGTTGGCTTCAAGATTCTGGAGAAGTCCAAGGACGACCTTGCAGGACTTAGTTGGCCATCTACCTATAATTTTCCCAAGTGAGTTACTAATTTTGGTAGATATTCAATGAATTCTCACCCAAGGTGGTTCCGAATTCTTTAGCTTGAGCAGTTCTGCCAGTGTGACCGGTGTAGCGGTGGTAAGGAATGCATCTCTTGTGTTCAATAACGTCCTTGATGTACTTAATTGCCGCTTTGAGGTTCATTCCCTTGACAGCTCTGACGGTCTCGTAGGTGTTCTTGTAGTGAACTCTGATAGAATCGCCTCGGGCCTTAACAGCTGAGAGGGTGTCAGTGAATAAGAAGAGCCAAAAACAATCGCACCTTTAGCTGGGACTGCTGGATCGCGAGAATAGGTCTTTGCCATTTTAAAGCTTTTTTAATTATCTCTTTGAATAAAGATTTATAAGAGCAACTTTGGCAATTCCTACTATGGAAATTTGCAATTATTGGCCAAACCAACAGAAAATTAATTATCTTTCTGCACCTTAAGACACAAAGATATTGAAGTCTTTCAAAAAGAGCTGATATTACGGCTCATACAAGCAGTTCGCTAGTTGGTATGCTATAGATTATTGGCATCTGTATATTCAAAATGGACTGATTTATTTCTCAACAGAATATTCATTGTGCTTTTCGTTCTCAGTTTTTTTAATACATTTAGTTTCACAAAACCACATATTACATGTAAAGAAGATGCTTTATTGCAACAAAATTCATTTTCCTTGAGATTTATTGTCTTTATCTTGCTTCTTCCATGCAGGGTCATCACTGCAATACGATTTATTTTTCAACGGATTCACAGCGTCCAATACTAATCGTAGTTGTCGCTCGTATTCTTCCCTCTCTTCAGTACTCAAATAATTGTTTGGCGAGGTAAACGCAGCTTTGACCGTCGGATTTTTTTCCAGCTCCTCAAAGAATTTTACAAGCATCCTGCTTATAGGCTTAAGATGGTTATGCCCCAGAATGCTGACAGTACGTGGCCCGGCTCCTTTCAGCGCCACGTTTAAAAACAGATGAAAGTTTCGCCAATCTTCCACCTTTTGAACCATGCACCCAGTATCTGACTCCGGTCCCGTTAACACATTCACAGCTGTTTTATCAAGAGGAACCGTCATTTTAAAATATTTTTTCAGTCGATATCCGATAACGCTCGACAAAAACTCCAATACTCGTGTTGCCTTCGCTCAAATGAATAAATTGAAAAGAGCGAGCTTTGTACCTTTAGTTTTTGCTTATTTTTGGTTATTGTGCAACGCATACAATCATTCCTTGCTATATTCGACTCTCTTCGATAGATAGTATAGTCAACGTCGCCTAGAGCCATTGATTAGTTCAAGATTAGCTTAGAAATTGAGACTCTACCGAAAACTAACTCAACGCGTTTCTCTTTGCAGGATTTCGCAAATTCGTTTCCCACGATAGCCTCAAGCGAGCTTAGCTGAAGAACTAAGAGAAATCTGCATGTTAGCAACTTGGAGGAATACTATTTGGAGCTGTTACATTCGTACGAGTTCGGATCTTCTTCAATTTTGCTTAAAACGCGTTCATGTGACCCGCCTTTTGAGCTCTTTTCTAATAGGACTGCTCTTGTATCGCATAACTCGAGCACGATGGAATCCGGCATCGTCTGTTTTAATACTCTGTAGGTTTCTTGTCCACTCTCAGTTCTTTTATGAAATGCGCCGACTATTGTCCAAAAATCCAAGACCTGGATGTCATTTCTGGCTGAAAATTCATATAAATAAATTACTGATGATCCATTCGCGCTGGAGAGTTGAATTGTAGAAATATTTCATGGTGTTTGGGTTTAATTCGACCTTTCGCTCTTCAGTCACGATATCTTCGTCGAAATTGTAGGGTGTAGGAGTGAGCTTAAATTGTTCTGGGGTGAATATTGGAAGGAGGTGCAATGAATATTGTCGGATTAGGTTCTCGCGCAAAGGCTTGAGGGAAATCGACTTCATCTTTTTTTGATAACAATAGTATTTTATTTCGATTATGATTCTCAGGCTAAGAATCTTTTAGGAATTTTAAAATAAGAGAATGACTCTTTGTGCGAATTGCAACGCTTGTGGAGACATTTAGAATGAAAATAGCAAGACTGTTTAGTATTAAAGCTCTATGAGCACTTCTGCTAATATAGGACTGCATTGTTAATGTAAATTGAAAAAAATAATCTATCGAAAAAATTGCCATACTCAGAGGTGTTGAGGTAATTATAAGAAATTCTTCGAGTACTACAGGCACAAAGGATATATTTCGTTTCTTGGAAGCTTTGTCTTTTTTTTGTAATGTATATTGCTCGTCCTTGCTGAATTTCAAGTTGAAGGACTCTTAGGTAAAGACAAAGTGTGATTGAAAAAAAAAAAATGTTCCGTTTTGCACATCTTATGAAATGGGAGAAAGCTTTCTCTTGCAAAGCCTGGCGCTCCGGCTCTTCAAAATGAAGAGAAAAAAATGTAAACAACATTCTCAGCTTTAAAATAAGTAAATCGTCATCTCGATGCTATACTACTCTCTTTGTAGTTGGTTCGTCGTTCAATCAGCACATTTGTGAAATTTTACTTCTGCTCCTCGAATAAATAAAAATTCTTTCAGGTCAGTATATTTTCATTTTGAAAACAGTAAATTCGATTCATTTATAAGAGTCCTTCCATGAAGCTATGGGCATATCATTCGACAATAAATCTGAATCGGAACCTCAAAAAAATGAAATTATTCGCGTATCTTCTCTTCATCGCGCTGCTATGCACTACAACCCAAGGAAGTATACTTAGCTTCGGGAAATGGCTGATCTCTGGGTATGAGCCCTTGCCAGCTGCTGAGGACGTAAAATTGTCAAAATTCAAAGGACTTTGGTACGAAATTTTCCGCTTGCCAAAGCATCATGAAAAATGCGACGAAGGCTGTATTAGCATCGATTACAAAATATCAGACGACAACGTACTTGAAGTAGCCACTACATGTGTATCCAACGACAAGCACACTGTCCTTTCCGAGAAAACTGCGACAGCCACCCCTCGATATGATGATGATAACTCGAAATTTAACCTCTGTCTCGATGGCAAAAAACCTTGTGAAGATTACCAAATTATTGAGCTTGATAAACATTACAGATGGGCTCTTATTGGATCAAATGATCGAAAAAGCCTGTGGCTGATTTCGCGAAACTCGAAGTTGGATTCAGATGTAATACACAATTTAATCGAGAAGGCTAAAGAGCTCGAGTTTAACACGAATCGCCTCGTCTATCAAATGGATAAATGTCATCCTGGCCCAAAATTCCTCTTTCTTGATGAAAATACTGTAGATGAAATTTTCAAATACTTTCATTTAGATTGAGACTAATTGACTTTGCAACCAACTATTCATATGACATTTAAATTTAATTCGCAATGTATATTTTTCACCGAAATGATGTTTTTAGCACAAGATAATCATTGAAAATTGATAGCATCCAAAATTCGGAATATATAAATGAATTCATTAGAGCTTAGCCTGTAGTTGAAGAACATACTCGTCTCATTTGAGGTAAAAAGTTTCAAGATACGATAAAGCCAGGGTTGGACGCTAACTACCTCAGGTGTTGCTGTCCCAGGTGTAAAATGCTAAAGATTAACTAGCTCACCTTTAGTTTATCATATCAACAAAGCTCCTTTAAGTCCTCAATAACAGTCTACCTTCTCAGTTTATAAGAAATATAAATGGAAATTTTGTTGCTGTATGTGTGCAGGTAATTAGAAAATAAGTAAACGAATAGCGAGAAGAAAAACAATGTACTACTCTTAAGAACTTTGAGAAGATTTTCCTGTATCAACCCCGATACAAGACAGTGAAACAATAAACAACTCAGCCATTAAACTAAATCCTAACATTATCTCAGCAAAATGGAAAAACTTAGACTAAAAATCATCCCTGTGTCAAAAATGCTGTGAAATTTCTCACCTATTATTAAAAACTAACATTAAGAATTTGGTCACCACAGTTTGGACTGGGAATCCTTCCTTAGTAGTCCGTCAGAGTAGAGGAAAAAGGAATCGTCACTTGTCGTATTTTCACTCCCATTGAAGAACCTTCGTAATTCGTAATTCTTTTTTATGGACCTCCAGTCATATGGGCTTATTCTTTATTTTAAACAATAACCAACCGGTCTATTCTACAACATTTATATATGAAGCGCTGGGGCCCAATTGAACATCGAATAACCCAGAACGAGCCCTCTTGCTCATCCGCCTGAGGTAGATACCAATCATTAGATTGTAAATTAAATAATCTATCAGTATACCTTGAACGACAAAGAGTCTCTGCCTTTCAGATTGTCTCTATGAGAGTCTGGATGGGAGCCCTTTCGAATTGAAATCTTTCGTCATGGCGTTCGGAATGATATTCAGATAATTAGAGTATCTTCTTTTTCTATCAGCACGTCGAGTAAATCAAGACAATTTGAGGGAGTGATTATTTAGCCAGGTCCATGGACAGAAGTTTATCGCTGGTATTTTGCCATGCTCGTCTCAGTTTTCAGATGAGTCTGGCAAAAAAAGACGAGCTAGCTTGAGGAATTTGGTTTAGCTCTCAACAATTCGTTATTTATTAAATTCGTATATCAGTCTCCAAAGGCCACCGAAGCCCAGATTAGCGAAGAATTAATAGAGTTAACGTTCAATCAGCATCAGATTTACGGTCGCGTGATCTTTTTTTTTGGAAGCTTGATTTCGTCAGACTGAGATACTGAACATCTGGCTTGAGTCTCCAAAGTTTCTTCAAAATACTCAGAAATAGTTGCAAGGGAATATATATGCTACCTTTTCAATGCAATATATCTTCGATGAATCTTTATAGCTAAATGTAAAAGAAATTTTGTCAAGCGTCTTGTGAACATAATAATTGAATAAATAATTAAATCATTCCTTGAATAAGAAACTTCTTCCCATTGAAATTTCCTCGATATGTTACTATAGCTTGTTTTTCCTGCAGAGATCACATAATTCTATTTATTATGAATTCCATAAGAAAATAAAGGGTTTGATTCTCTTTGTAACACAAGCTATGCATTATAATGCCCAAATGGGACTTCATTTAGTTAAAGGATTAGTATTTAGATTTGTTTGTATTTTCCCTTTCATTTTTAGAATATTATCAGCATTTAATAGCTATAATTTAATTATTTGCCCATTTAACAATAATTTTGCTTTTTTCAGTTATAGTCGTTGAGAATGTGAAAGAGAGAGAGAAAACAGGCAATATATGTTCATTCAATTACCCCCCAATTTCGAGGTTTCGTAGTTGTCATTAAACAATATTACGAACTATATGCACTCTTCAAAAAATATATTTGTCTGTAATTGTTCCTCCATCTTTGGAAACCAAAACTTCATTAAAATTAAGTGTAGAACTCAAAATTACGCAAATGGAATAGGTTAGCCTGGTAAAATAAGCTTTGGCTACTTATAAAAACACTATCGACTCTTTATTCCACATCTAAATTATCAAATGTCAATCTCTCAGCAATCTTTCTATAGATGGTGTTCAGCATTCAAACTTTCTCTCCTCTCAGAAAATGCAGAGTAGTTTCTCGCCTATTAACACTAAACATATGAAACTTTAGAACGCTGTATCAGTACATCCAATGTGAAGTTTATTCGACCACGCCTTTCTCATGGTCCTATCCGCAAAATTCGTTCAACCTAGGCTTGAAAACGACTTTCCAATTTCCATAAAAAACGTAAAAACACCCTCTCTCATATTTATTAATTTATTAAGAGATCGATACAGGATTTTTTACACGCTAAGTGATTTGACTTTAGTTTTTATAAAAGATTTCAAATTCAAAAAAGGTAATAGACAAAGTCAAACTAAAATGGGAAAAATCGGTGACCTCCTTAAGAACCAAGACCAAGTCAAGAAGATCTGCAAAGCCGCTTTTGACGAAGTTGACACTGATAAATCCGGCAATATCGATCAAAAAGAGCTCGGTATTTTGATGACCAAGATCTCAGCTGAAGCCAAGATCGACCCTCCAACCGAATCTGATGTTGCTGAAGCCATGCAAGCTCTTGACACCAATAAGGACGGACAAATCTCCCTTGACGAATTCTCAGTCCTTGTTGTCGAAATCCTTAAAGCTCTTGCCTCAAAGGAATAAGATACTGAATAATAATAATTTCTTGATGATTCCTTTATGCTTTTCAAGTATCTTTCTATAACAAAAGACCTAGAACGTAAACTCTCCTCCCATTGTTTTGGTTGAAAGATTAAACACATTAAAAAGCGGATTATTCGAAGTTCAGAGAACATATTGTTTAAGTCTGTGATGTTGACTCGTGAAAACGACGATATCTATGAGCTTAGGAACCTTAGATTTGAGTCTCTAATATAACATGTAGAAACTAACCATTCTCAGCAAATTTAAAGAAGTCTTGCAGTCATAGATAACTTTGTTGGCAAAAATGCAAGAAGTGATAATTTATACCAGGATGCCGCCAACTAATCGGTTATTTCCATGAAATAAGTGCTGGCATTATGGAATTCGTGATCCGATGAGAAAAAAAATCCACAGTCCTCCGTTTTATTATTGAATGAAATTTGAATTTAATCTATTACAACTTCTGATTGGATTTTTTCCTCCAAAACCATAACCAGAACACAATATGTTATGTTAGCACCAATGACTCAATAAAGCTGTAGGAACGGCATTTCCAAACCAACACCTCGCTAAATCGGCCGTTCTTTTAAAATAAGAAATAGTAGTAATAAATGTCAAAGGATAATAACCATGAGGAGTGACAGGCTTTAAGTTATTAAGTTATAATGTTGTAGATTCGTTTTCATCTTCATCCTTAAATATCTTCACCGTCATTTTCCCGTCCTCTTTCACAAATCCTCGGTACATTCCTTCTGAACTGATTGGTATATTAATATTCCCCTCTCTATCCACCGCGATAACACCCCCAGAAAACCCGAATTTCGGAAGTCTCGTATAGACCTCATAATCCGTGGCTTCTTTCAGCGAAAGCCCTTTGTACTTCATCAGCGCGGAGATGTCATACGCTCCTACAGCTCTAATCAAAGGATCTCCCATTCCACTGTAATTCACAGCACACGTTTCATTATCAGCGTAAGTACCCGCGCCTATGATCGCAGAGTCTCCCACTCTTCCATCCAGCTTGTTCGTATGCCCTCCTGTCGAGGAAGCCGCCGCGAGGTCTCCGTATATATCTCTTGCAACCGCTCCTACGGTTCCCGTGGTGTTCTTCGTGCCCTCTGCCTCCTCTTTCTTTAATTTTTCAAGCCCTTTCACGTGACTATCCCAAGCTTTTTGGGTTTTAAAATACTTGATATCGACCTTCTCGTAGCCATGTTTCACAGCAAACTCCTCGGCAGGTTTGCCGTGTAGCATCACGTGATAAGTGTTCTGAAGGATCTTCTCACACACCAATATGGGGTTTTTGATCGTAGTCAAGCCGGTAACAGCTCCGCATTTCATGGTCTTTCCATCCATCAAAGTCGCTTCCATTTCCATGTTTCCTGTTCTTGTATAGCAGGATCCTCGCCCAGCGTTGAAATATTCGCAGTCTTCAAGTTGCTTCACCATTTCTACAACGACTTCGAAAGCTGTTTTCCCAGTTTCAAGCATCGCGTGTCCATTTTTCAAGATCTTTGCGAGGGCCTCTCTGATCCCAGTCTCTCGTTCTTTGGGGTAGTCTTCCCTTCTAATGACTCCTGCGCCACCGTGGATAACCAATGAGAATTTCTTAGTTTCTGCTTGCATTTGAGAAAAGATATTATTCAGACAATTAATACTATGCTCTTAAGAATTCTTTCGCTCTATTTAAATTAATTTTCAGATTCGAATCAAGAATTGAATCAGCCAGAGATCCCGCTTGAGAATGGCTGTCACTCTCAAGCTGAATGGACATTTGTTGCTTTCTATTCTTAATAAAAGTAGAAGAAAGAATTTGTTTTGTTTGAGCAATATAATAACTATGTAATTGAGTTTGTTTTCAAAACCCGAGAGAATCATAAAAACCAACAACTTAACAAATCAAAAAAAGAGTGAGATTAATCGTCAATTATCTGTTCTTTGCGCTATATAAATCAGTTAAACATAAACAAAGCTAAACAAATGAATAGGATCATTCCGTTTAGCTTAAAGGCGAATTTTACGAACTTTCATCGTAAAATCCTACTCCTTATCGCTTCATGTTGCTTCAGAAAACTTACATTCCAAGGAAACTGTCATCGAGGCTCTGATAGCCCAGATAGCCTTGGTCTTGGGACTGATAGTTTGGCAAAAACATAACTGATTCATGAGCGTTGAAAGGTTGATTGAATCGCAATGATTCGTTAGAGTTGTTGTTCACAGCTGGGTAGTTATATCCTCTCAGGTCTTGAGTGGCATGAGCGCCTTCGTTTAAGTAATTCTCCATATAAGCAGGTTGTTCTACCTTGTCATCGAGCAGACCGAATGGGTTTCGAATTTGTTGGTGTTGTTGACTCCAGACGTTTACCATCAATGCCAAGTTGGAAAGAGACATCGCGTTGCTTCGCTCAAAACACATGGAACTGCTGTAACGTTGAGGTTCTGAGAATACCTTCTTTTTAGAAGATAAGTTCTCAAAGACCCCATTGTCACAGTCACCCCCATTATGTCCCGGAAAAGCCGCAACGTCTTTTTTCCAATCACCAAAGATAGGAGAAACGTCGTTGTTATCATATGGTATATAAGAAGAAGGTCCGTTATCTTCATTGCCTACCAAGTTTCTATGGTGGGCAGAGTTAAACTCTTGATACTTGAATCTCATGTCGTTTTGGTTTGAGATCCTGGGAATTGCATAAGTATAATTTGGAACGTCAGTAGAGGGCAACTCTACTGGCAAGTGGTCCTCAGCGGGTTGAGGAGACACGAAGTTCTGGCATTGTTGTTGAGAATATTTGCTATTTGCGTGAGAATGTGTCGAGAAGTCGGATAACGTCGAAGAGACCTCTCTTTCATGTGAGAGATTAGAGGTGTTTCTCTCCATCTTCGATGCCTTCTCGTGAGATTTTGTGGATTTCGCCTTTTTTTGTGATTGTTGGGTCGAAGTGGACTCATTTGCGACAGCTTCCTTCTCTCGTAGAAGAGCGAGACGCCGATACGCGGCGTAGAATCTGTTCTTGATGGAGTTTTCGGTTCTTCCTGGGAGACGCTCAGTCATCTGGGACCACTTCTTGCCATAGGTCTTATAGCACTCGAAGATGATCGCATCTTCTTCGATGGTCCAGTCGCCTTTCTTTATGTTGCTTCCCATGTGGTTGAGCCAGTGCTCGCGGCACTGCTTACCGTTTCTTCCAGGGATCATCTCAGCGCACTTGGACCATCGGTAAGGTCCGTTTTTGTCGACCCATTGCTTGAGGAGGTCTTTCTCCTCCTGTGTCCAGGCGCCTTTGATAATTCCAGGCCGGAGGGTCTTGTTCCAGCGGTGGAAGCATTGGACTGAGCTTCTTCCAGGGACCAGGGTTGCAATCTCCTTCCAGCACTTCTCGCCGTAGAGTGCGACTCCTTTTCTGAGATTCGCGTCTTCTTCGGGACTCCATTTGCCTTTGTTGTAGTTCCCTGAGAGGGCAGAGAGGTTTTGTAGGAGGCTATTGGAGTTGGCTGAGATTGCTTGAGCGGATCTTTTGCTCATTGGAAGTATTAATATAGGATAGTTCTCAAATTTAGAGGTTGTTTTTTATTATACAGTATTAAAATGATCTCATATATATAGTTGTATAACCGTTTTTTGATCAAAAGTAAGAATGAGCTATAAAAAGCTCGTCAAGATAAGAATAGAATGCATTAATTCTCAGCCATCAAACCCGTAGTTAAGTGCTGATTGAGACCCTTTTCGTTGCACTGAGTCGAATTCGGAATTATTCTCCTGGATAAAGAAGGTTATCAGTTGTTTTCATGCTTTCAAGGAGAAAATGATTCAAGATCGCGGCAAATACTTAAAATTAATTTGAATGAGTGCTATCAAGCCAAGTCTGTTCCAAGTATAGAAAAAGTGAAGATAAATCTGGATAGAAAGTAACTCCACATAAACTCGTTCATTTCCTTACGAAAATAGCAACTCCTAAGGCGAAGGCCGGTTTCGATTTAGGTTGCATTCAGAAAGTAGAATGAATTTCTAAATCTCCAACGTTTTCCCTGAGTATTTCCATGAAAATTGAGATGAGTAGCTGTAAAGGAGGGCTGATATTGCTAAAAAATATCTTTAATTCATGATCTCGAGACATTTTTGTGGTGACTGGGCTTCTCCTTTCTGTCTAACTGTCTCGTTCAGTTCGCGAACAATTCTGGAGGGCTCCTTAATGATGAACTCTGCGCAAATCTTATATTAAGACCTTTTTAGAAGCTGAATAAGTAGGACACATCTTAAAATTGCGAAAATTTAACGCTTGGATCGAATTATTTGTGAACTCCTCTTCGGCGTCATAATCCTACCTCAATAAACTCACATTATTGTTTATTTGAGCTAGAAACTTTATGTAATTGTCAGCATTAATTCCTATTATTAACAATATATGAAAGTTTTTGTTCGCTCGAACCAAATAGCAATCATCTAAGTCTTTCTTGGAAAAGCTTGAACAAAAAGAAACTATTCTTGAGGAATCTTTTAATTCAAACTACTGTGTAGAATTTTTCTGGTTTCTTTCTCAATAACTTTAATCTTGGTTTAAACAGCGTTAGGTTCAAGACTTAATAGTTTGTGATGTCTTTTTCTGAGTGATAACAAAATGTATGTTTGTTAGAAGTGAGCTATAAAGCTGAAAAGAAAAGCTTAGGATTTAACCTACCATTACCATTTGTAAACGAAATGCGGCAATTCGCAAGGAATTCGGTGTCGCATGGATGAGTAACATTGACAACATTATTAACTCTGATCATAAAAAATTATTTGTTGGGACTTGCTTTCCTTGTGATCCTAGATGATGAAGCAACCGATAATAATGGGCGTGGTTCAGTCTACTTAGATGAGATAGCACTTTTTTCATTAAAATGAGTCAAAGTGAAAAACCAAAAAAAAAAAATTTATTAAACTGACTCTAACTGTTGAAGAATTTGTCCATTTTATTCGGAAATCGTTGTAAGGACAAGCCTTCTACAAATTCTTTTCAAAATTTATTACTGATCTTTCCTCAATTTACAGAGATTAAAGTATGTACAATTTGCCTTGAAGACTTTGTCGTGGATTCAGCTCTCAGAAAAATGCCTATTTGCGAGCATATCCTACTCTCGGAGTAAATTACAGTCTAGAAAGTTGACTGGTTTTTTATTCAGGATGAAAAGACAAAAGAAAACCTCTAATGGACCAACTTGGCACATTCTTTGTTTTTCTGTCATTGCAATGCTAAAGAGGGCCTTTATCACCAGACATCTGGAGAGATAAATTAGAAAATATAAATTACAATGAGAACGATTATTCAACGCTATTCCGTCCAAAATTGCTTTTGAAATATACATTTTTTATTTGAAGAAAGTACATGGATGTAGACTTATGGAGAGATCACTCTGACTCCTCAGTATTCAGAGACCTACCTCTGAGAGCTTTTTCCTTATTACATTACTCGTGACTGGCTTGATACAGTAACTATCCGTTCCGGCACTCGAAGTTCGCTCTAACTCTGATACATCAGCTGTTGCTGTGCATGCGATCACTTTGATCTCATCAATCACACCATCTTTGATCTTCTTCCTCAAAATTTTGCATGTCTCATAGCCATTCATTACAGGCATATTACAATCCAAAAACATAACTTTGTACTGTTGGCATAATGAGCTGCATCTATTCACTTGACGCTGTTGGATCTTTTCAAGTGCTTCAGCTCCATGGAATGCGAGATCACATGTGAAGTGGAGTTTGTGAAGGATCTGCTCTAATGCAGTGAGGTTGAAGGCATCGTCATCTACGACCAGGATTTGAGGACAGGAGCATTTTCCGTCTATTGATAACTTGAATAATGGATCATCTAATGTTCTTAGTAAAGGGTTGCCTGATTTCGGTTCACGGGGGTTACTAGGACTCGAAATGAAAGAATTCTTGAAGGTTCGTAGTGGAGAATATTCGTGAAGAGAGTTTCTTAATGGCTCTTCGAACATCAGAGCGATGCTTTCTGTAAATACATACTGATGCTTGTCTGCTGCATCTTCAAAGTTTTCTGTAAGAATCTGTAAATCGCTGGATTTCTTCCTTTTTTCTTTTCTGTCGGTGTAGACACAGAAATGGAATGAGCTTCCTGCTCCTTCTTTCGACACAAATCGAATGCATTCATCTAGAGTGTCTGCTTCAGTTGTTTCTGTTTCCCATCTGCTGTTGCGAGGGTTATTTAAACAGTGTACTAGGTTATTTGAGATTATTAATCCCAAACCCACTCCAGTGGAATTCAATGAAGCGTTCTCGCCGAGCTCGATCTTCTCGAATGCCTGAAAGAGCTTCTTCTGATCTTTTTCATTGATCCCGATTCCCGTGTCTTGGCATGTTATTTTCACTCCCTTCGGCATCTCATGCTTGTTTGGAGCTGCTTCCAAGATGAGAGTCACTCCTCCTTTAAACGTAAACTTCACAGCATTGCTCAGTAGATTTAGTATCACCTGTCTTAACCGATTGTGATCAGTATATAGCAGCTGTTGTCTTGGTTTCAAATAGTTCTTTAACTCAAGAGTGATCCCTTTCTTATTCGCCTGGATTTCAAGGAGGTCGATACATTCTTTAGCTGTGACAAACACGTTTTTGGACTCAAACACAAGTCTCAGTTTTCCAGCTTGCATCTGAGAGAAATCGAGAATATCATTGATAAGTGAGAGGAGAAGTTGACCTGCTCTGAGGGCAGGAATGAGACATTTTTGTTTCACTTGATGAGGAACTGTAGGATCATTAATAGCTTGCTCAGTGAAGTTCATGCTTCCATTGAGAGGTGTACGTAACTCATGGGAAACTGAAGCAAGGAGCCGAGATTTATATGCGCTACTGGCTTCAGCGGCGATAAGATGATCGCGAGCGGTAGTATCAGCAACATTAATAACGACAACGGCTTTTCCCATAAAGAGAGATGGCGTAAATTTAATCAGAAGGCTTTTGGTTTGAGTTTCTTCAGAGCTGCACGAAGAAGCCCAAGAGGTTTCAGCAGCGACCGCTGATTGAGCTTTCTGGTTTGATTCAAATAGCGTTCTGGTAATACTGTCCATATAATCGCTTAAATAAAATGGGGTTTCCTAAAAAGTAAATTCAATACAAGTTCGAATGATATCGCAATTACCCCATCATTCTCGGTGTCATTAACGATTCTTGATTTACCAATCACTTCAATAGATGGAGTGATTTTCCGCACTTTAATTCGAGAAGATAGCCACTTCCAGTCAACCTTGGCTTGTGAATCAAAAATTCGACCCAACGAATGATTTTCATAAAAACTTGAATAGTTGTTCTTATCGATAATAGCGATCCCTTGAGACACATCATCGAAGATCTTCTTGAGCGCTTCATAGTTCTCATACGCTTTTCTTTTTTCCAGAAAATTCAACCTTTCATACCTCTCATGTGTATATATCCAACCCACACAAATTATCAATGTAAACAACGCGCCGACTGAAGCTGGAACTGCCTTGGTCTCTCGCAGAAAGGTAAACATGATAAAATATGAAAATTGTAAAATTGTCATAACTATTCTTATCCAAACATTACTGATCAAATACAAAGAATGAGAATATAAAAATCCGTTCGCCCATATCCATGTAAAAACACCCATTGCTCCGAGTCCTTTTGTTGACGCAGAGGTAACAAGAGGATAATAAGAGAATTGAACAATAGAAAGCATAATGTCCAGAACCACGTTGATTTTGTTAATGTGTTTCATGATCCTCGCAGAATTTTTCTTCGAAAGGAAGTAGATACTGATGGCAAGAATTAAGATAATTGCCGCTTTTGTCGGAAAGAACACAGCGGCCGCAGGTGTGACTGACTGCCCCTCCATCAAAAACATTATTGTAAGGGTTATCACTGAGAAGATGAATGCTAAGAATATCATTCTGAGTCTTTTTTGTAAATGAAGGGCGTGGTCTTGAGTATAAGCTTCTTTGTGTTCGGGAGACTTGAACTTGAGGAATACGTTCATGTCAAAGAAATTTTATTTCTGGGTGTAGTTTATTTAATTACAATCAAGATGAGCAATATGTGAAAATCGATTGCTAAAATAGCAAATTAATTTGGAAATAACCCCATTTAATAAACGTTCCAAATTTACCAAACAATTGCTATATATATCGTTAGTTTTGTTTGTTGGCAGCTAACCGGTATCGTTTCCACTGAATTCTGTTTCGATCGAAAGACTCAGTAGCAAACTCCTATTGAGACACAGATTTTCTTACTGAAGGAGTATTAGGCTATAGATATCGTGATTTGAGACTTTTGGCTATCTTTTTAAAGAAATATGGCATAAACTCAATTTCTTTCGCAGTGTGTTTAATGATGTAGTTATCATCAATCGGCTAAGAGTAGAAATCTTCGCCTAGGATGAACTTTGATAGATGTTGAAAAAATATATACTCCTAAAAGCTTCTCACAAGCACTGCATCATTTAACATAACATTAGAATAGTTTCAGCTTGCACTCTTCCTTCCGGAGCACCTCATACTTGATGAGACTGTTAATACTGCCTAGTCACAAAGCAGTGCTGCTATAGAAAAATCATTGTCGGTAGTAACCTCGTAAACTCTTGAGGTACCTGAGTCTTGAGTTTATAAAATAATTGATATATTTGACGCCGACCATGAGCAATTGTATTGCTTGATGTAGAGCAGGATTGATAGACCATTAACATTGGGATATAGCATTAACATAATTCATGCTTTTAAATTGAGATACATTGTTACTTATCACCACAAACTCGACATTTAATGTTTCTCTGGGAAATAGCTTTCTTAAGTGGTTGTAAGTGGGTGAAACTATCTTTTTCAGGGTCTGATATGCCAATAGCATAAAGTTTTTTGAAGAAATAGGTTGAAAAAGACAAATTTTTCAATATTGGATACATTTGCCAGGTACGTAAAAATGTAATCAAAATCAAAACAAATTTTTTTTAGGTGTGCGAATCCATAACGTTGCATCATTTAAATTTGATGCAAATTAAATTAATGGAGCACACTTACTTGATCGATAGTCTCATGTCAAGCATCATACAGTCCAAAATCTACAAGTTTCTCTCGAACTATTCCAATTCCCACAGGCTTGATACAATAGCCGTCCGTTTCCGCGCTCGCTGCGCGCTCTAAATCAGAGAACTCTGCTGCTGCTGTGCATGCGATTACTTTTATATCATCAATATCACCATCTTTGATCTTCTTCCTCAAAATTTCGCAAGTTTCAAAGCCGTTCATGACCGGCATATTACAATCCAAAAACATCACTTTGTACTGTTGGCATAATGAGCTGCATCTATTCACTTGACGATGTTGGATCTTTTCGAGCGCTTCAGCACCATGGAATGCGAGATCACATGTGAAGCGGAGTTTGTGAAGGATCTGCTCTAATGCAGTGAGGTTGAAGGCATCATCATCGACGATGAGGATCGGAGGACAGGAACATTTTGCTTCGATTGAGATTCTCAATAATCGATCATCTGATATCCTGATTAAAGGATCGGCTGATTTGGGCTCATGCTGGTGTCCATGATGCGAAGCGAATGAATTTTTGAAAGTTCGTAGTGGATAGGTGTCATTACACGTAAGCGTATTTTTATACGGCTCTTGGGACATAATTTCGATGGAGTCATAATTTAGGGATACTTCTTCCAGCTCATCGGGTTCTTCCAAGTTTCCCTTCGTAAACTGTAGATCTTTAGATGCTTGTAGATCGCGGAAGTTCGCTCTCTTCTTTTCTTTGGCAGCATCGTAAATGAAAAAACTGAATGAAGTTCCCAAACCCAATTGAGACGCAAACTTAATGCATTCAGTTTCAGATTCAGCTTCCGTGGTGGCTATATCTAGTGGCTTAGTGTTTGTATTGTTCAGGTGGTGGACGAGGTTATTCGATATTATCAGCCCTAATCCCACTCCTGTAGAGTTTATTGAGGCATTTTCTCCGAGTTCAATCTTCTCGAAAGCTTGGAACAGCTTCTTTTGATCTTTTTCGCTGATTCCTATTCCTGTGTCTTGACAGGTTATTTTAACTCCATGAGTTATCAGATCGCTCTTGCTAGGAGCAGGCTCAAGAATAAGTGTTACTCCTCCTTTGAACGTAAACTTTACAGCATTGCTCAGTAGATTTAATATCACTTGTCTCAGTCGGTTATGGTCAGTAAATAATGTCTGTTGCTTTGGCTTTAAAAAGTTCTTTAACTCAAGAGTGATCCCTTTCTTATTCGCCTGTATTTCAAGGAGGTCGATACATTCTTTAGCTGTGACATACACGTTTTTAGACTCAAACACAAGTCTCAGTTTTCCAGCCTGCATTTGAGAGAAATCAAGAATATCATTGATAAGTGAGAGGAGAAGCTGACCTGCTCTGAGGGCAGGAACGAGAAATTTTTGTTTCACTTGGTAAGGAACAGTGGGATCATTAATGGCTTGATCAATGAAATTCATGCCCCCATTGAGAGGTGTACGTAACTCATGGGAAACTGAAGCAAGAAGTCGAGATTTATATGCATTACTGGCTTCAGCGGCAATAAGATTATCACGGTCGGTGGTATCGGTGACGTTAATGACTATAACAGCCTTTCCCATGAAGAGTGAGGGGGTGAATTTGATAAGTAGACTTTTGGTCTGGGTTTCTTCAGAGCTACATGAAGAAGTCCAAGAGGTCTCGGCAGTGACTGATGGTTGATCTGTCCCGCTTGATTCAAAGAGCAGCTTGCTAATGTTTTCTAAGTAGTCACTTAGGTAGTAAGTCGCACTCTAAGAATTAATTAGTCATGAGAAAGTCGATCAAAGAAAAATAATTACTGGAGTTTCTTCCGGATCTGTTATGTTAAAAACTCTTGATTTACACCCGAGTTCAATGTTCGGATTAATCTTCCGGACTTTAATTTGAGGAAACAGACGCTTCCAATCGATACTGACCTCTGAATCAAAGATTTCATTCACTGAGTGATTTTGATAGAAATTTGAATAATCAATTCTGTCGATAATCGCGATTCCTTGAGACACATCATCGAAAATCTTCTTGAGCGCTTCAAAGTTCTCATAATCTTTTCTTTTTTCCAGGAAATTCAACCTTTCGTACTTCTCATTTAGATACACCCAACATGAGCAAATAATCACATTAAACAACTGTGTCGCAATCAGCGGAGCTATGATTTCCTCTCTTAGCAAGATAAATACAATGAAAAACACATATTGTGCTATGATGGCAAAAACTCTTATCCACCAGTTTCCAAGCAGAGACAATGAATTCGCAACCAAGTATCCATTTGAAAATTGCAAGAAAAACACTCCTACTTCTCCGAACACTGATATTGACACTCCAGTGATCAGAGGATAATAGGTGAACATAACCAGGAAAATCAATACATCCAGAAATGCATTGACTATGTGCATGTACTTCTTCGGTTTTTTCCACCTCCTTTCCAGGCAATAAGCAATGATGATGACTGTGAGAAACCCGCTCAGTCGAAATGCGTACGAAATCTTCGGAGCAATGTTACCAGATCCTCTATCCGTCAACGTAACGATAAGAAAGCTGATCATATAGAAGACAAAGTTGAGAAGACACATTCTGCATCGCTTTCTGAACTGGAGGACAAAGTCCTGTGCGTAGGCCTTATCGTGTGTAGGAGATCGGAATTTGAGAAAGATGTTCATTGAATTTGATTTTTATTTTGCGGGTGTATTCTGTATCCAGCTTTTTATACAAAACTAAATGCTATGATTTTGATTAAAAAAATAAATTCGCAACTGCGAATTCAACTTTATTATTTTATATAAGTGATCGAGATTGTAACGCTTCAAATTAGTATTCAAGTTATTTATTTAACAGACTTTTTTAATTTGCTTTAACCTATTCCAATTACCTCTTTCCCTGATTATCAATTTTCCAATTTGATTCTTGAATTTATTAGAAATATTTTACGAAATTCTTCATTAACCAATTATAAAATCTCGAAAAACCTCCATTAGATCGATCGAACAATTGTTAGAAAGTCGTAGAAGCTTTAATGGGAATGATATTAAATAGAAGTATTTATGTCCGATTCTTAGAAAGGAAAAAACTCTGGTGTTCTGGAATACATCGACTCTTGATTTGAAACCTAATATCGCAGTTAGAAAAGACCTCTCTGAATAATTATAGAAAGAAATATTTATTTTCGGATCTCTGATTTAGCGTCTCTAAGGATTCCTATCAACAAAAGAAAGTTGTTGTGCTTTTTTTTTTAGATACGAATAAGTAATTATAACATCATTCCTCTATGTTAAATCTGAGCCTTCGCGAGATGTTTTTGCTAAATGAGTCTCAATATCTAAAAGACTACTTGTAAAAAAGGCCTTTCATTGTCGTGAATGAAAGTGATAATGACGTGGTATGAAAAAAAACGACAATATTTATCATGAAAAGAAAATATGTCATCCTCTTTGAGGGTAACAAAGCACTTTTCTTCTTGTACCGATAGCATTTCAATGAATTAAATTTATCAAATGAGATCATCTGCGAACGCAATATGTCCAAATTTGCATTTATTGCCATCACTAATCAAATAGATTTCAAAATCTGCATGAAATACCTCCTAAATAAAAAGGTAATAGGTATTCTACAATGATAACAGAAGACTGGTAATACGTGTGATGATGATGCTGCTGATAGAATTGTTCATAAAAATTCACTTGTGCAACTCCTGCATAGCTTAATTAAATACATGATATTAACATCAAATTTAATAATCTCATTTCGAATCACACAGCAACCCACAGTGTACAAGTTTCTCTCTAATTATACCACTTGCCACAGGTTTGACACAGTAACTATCCGTCCCCGCAGTCGAAGCTCGTTCTATATCTGATAAATCGGCTGTTGCTGTGCACATGATCACTTTCATATCATCAATATCACCATCTTTGATCTTCTTCTTCAAATTTTTGCATGTCTCGAAGCCATTCATGACCGGCATATTACAATCCAAAAATACTACTTTATACTGTTGGCAAGATGAGCTACATCTATTCACTTGACGTTGTTGGATCTTTTCAAGTGCTTCAGCACCATGGAATGCGAGATCACATGTGAAGCGGAGTTTGTGAAGGATCTGCTCTAGGGCGGTAAGGTTGAAGGCATCATCATCTACGATGAGAATCGGAGGACAGGAACATTTTACTTCTACTGATAGCCTTCTTGATACTTGGTCATCTGAGATTCTTAGCAATCGATCATCTGATACTCTCAGTAGACGATCACCTGATTGTGGTTCTGGTAGAGTGCCACGGCATGAAACGAAAGAATTTTTAAAAGTCCGGATCAGATAGGTATCATTGCATGTAATTGCATTCTTCAAAGGTTCTTGGGACATAATATCGATCGATTCATAATCTATCGAGAACTCATCTTTTTCTTCTAATTCCTCTAGATTGTCTAACGCGTGGATATTTCCCTTAAAAATCTGTAAATCTTGAGTTTCGCTGTTTTTCCCCTTCCTTTTGGCAGTGTAGATACAAAACGAGAATGAGCTTCCCATGTTCTCCTTAGACTCGAATCTAATGCAATCAAGTTCGGATTCAGTATCACTGGTGACGAGATCAAGTTGCTTGTTGCTGGGATTGTTCAGCCGGTGGACTAGGTTATTCGAGATTATCAATCCCAATCCTACTCCTGTAGAATTCATTGAAGCATTGTCGCCTAATTCGATCTTCTCGAAAGCACGGAACAGCTTCTTTTGGTCTCTTTCGTTGATCCCTATTCCTGTATCCTGACATGTTATTTTCACTCCATTCATCATAAGCCCACGCTTTCTTGGGGCTGGTTCCAAGATAAGAGCCACTCCTCCTTTGAACGTAAACTTCACAGCATTGCTCAGCAGATTTAATATCACTTGTCTCAGTCGGTTATGGTCAGTAAATAATGTCTGCTGCCTTGGTTTCAAATAGTTCTTTAGCTCAAGAGTGATCCCTTTCTTATTCGCTTGGATTTCAAGGAGATCGATACATTCTTTAGCTGTGACATACACGTTTTTGGACTCAAATACAAGTCTTAATTTTCCAGCCTGCATCTGAGAGAAATCAAGAATATCATTGATAAGTGAGAGCAGAAGCTGGCCTGCTCTGAGGGCAGGAACGAGAAATTTTTGTTTCACTTGATGAGGAACTGTAGAATCATTAATAGCTTGCTCAGTGAAGTTCATGCTTCCATTGAGAGGTGTACGTAACTCATGGGAAACTGAAGCAAGGAGCCGAGACTTATATGCACTACTGGCTTCAGCGGCGATGAGATTATCACGGTCGGTGGTATCGGTGACGTTAATGACGATAACAGCCTTTCCCATAAAGAAAGAAGGAGTGAATTTAATCAGAAGGTTTTTAATTTCAGCTCTTTCAGGGTTACAAGAAGTCCAGGAAGTCTCAGCAGTGACTGATTGATCTTGACTTTGTGGGTGAAACATTATCTTGACGAGATTTTCGATGTATTCATTCAGATAATAATCCTATAGATCAACCAAATCATTATAATTTTTTTTAAGAAAGGATAATTACTGGAGAATTTTCAGGATCGGTAATAGGAAAAACACCCGATTTGCTGGCGATTTCAATCTGGGGACTGATTCTCCGTACTCTGATTTGAGAGAATAAGTTCTCCCAATCAATACTTGTACCCGACCCAAATATTTTACTCACGGAATGATTTTCATAAAAACTTGAGTAGTCGTTCTTATCAATAATGGCGATTCCTTGAGACACGTCATCGAATATCTTCTTGAGCGCTTCATAGTTCTCATAGACCTTTCTCTTCTCCAAAAAATTTAATCTGTCATATTTCTCATTGACATAGATCCAATATATGCATGCAATTGGAGTAAATAACGCTCCTCCTATCAACGTAACAGGCTGAGATTCCCTCAATATTATGAAGACAATGTAAAAGGCAAACTGAGATATGATCGCAAGACCTCTCACCCACCAGTTCGAAAGCAACGATAGTGAGTAAGCCGCTAAAAATCCGTTGCTGAATTGCCAAACATAGACTCCGACCTCACCGAACCCAGATAATGATGCTCCAGCGACTAGAGGGTAGTAGCTGAACACTACCATAAAAATCAAGACATCCAAGAAAGAGTTAAAACGTTGCAGGCATTTAGTTGGGTTTTTTGCTCTTCTTCGCATGCAATAGGTACCGACAAGCACAAATAAAAGAGCAACAACCCTCACGGTGTAAAGAATCTTAGATGCGACGTGTCCCTGGCCTGTGTTAGAGACATTAACCGCCGCAAAGGTAATGACATAGAAGATAAATGCCAAAAAGTACATGTGCAGCTTTTTTTGGATTTGGAGCGCGAAGCCCTGCTGGAAGGCTTCATTGTGCGCCGGGGAACGAAACTTGAGGCATATGTTCATCGATTAGTATTTTATTTAGTAGGTTTATTCTATATCAAGATTGAGATTAAAGCTGATGTCATGATTTTATTAAAAGTATTTAAAAAACTTAAATTGCTCTTGTGCTGCTTTAATAACGAGACATACAACAAAGGCTGTCAGAAATTTCATATTTTGAGTGATTATTTAAGCGTGTTACTGATAAATGTGGCAGCAATCACATTCATATTTGGTCGCTATCTCTGCAAAAACAACAAAAGAATTGATTCTCGTTTTCTGGTGTCCAAAAAGATAAATTTTTATTTGGAAGACTCACGTTAACAAATTCTTCTTAGAATGAACAAAGTAAACACGATGCTCTGATTTTGAATTTTATTTATTGTAAAAAAAGAAATTAAAAAAAATTAAAGGAGTTAATAGCCAAGAAACTGAAAGCTCTTTGATTTTATAAATCTGATTTGACACATTGGTAAAAGAAGCTAGCTTTGGGTAGGGGTTTAGCGTTCAGAATAGGTAAATAAGCTGGCCAGAATTTGAGTTCATTACTTTTGATTTGAACTGCAACATCATTTTGATTTAAAGTTGTTGAATAAGAGTTCTTATTCTCGCTATGAATTCAGAACCATTAACTCGGCTATACAGGAAAGAATATGACAGTAGTGTTTAAGAGGTGCTAAGAGCGTTGAGAAAACGAGGAAAGCTTACTTCCAAGAATCAGAATCGGGGAGTTACCAAATTATGGGAATTGTTGAGAAAATTAGAAATAGTAACTAAGCCGTCCACTAAAAGAAATGGGACCTTGGGCCCTTGGAGGTGTTACAGTGATACTATCTACTTCAGAGCATGGCTTGAGGGGTTTCAGAAGAGAATTTCGAAAAGGATGTATTTTCAATGAGAAATTGTGCAATTTCCGAAATTGATACAACAAGTTGCCCTCACAGAAGAAGCTACTACTAAATAATTTAAACTATGCAACGCGATACTACAAAATTGCGATTGATCCAAAACGAGACTTTTAAAGCAAAAATTTGAGATCGCGAGTAATGCATTAAACTTTCAAAATGAGTGTTTCTTGTTGGGGTATCTGTGATCTGAACGTCTCTCGCTCTTCTACTAAAGTGATTACTCACGCCATTGCAGGGAAGAATATATTATTAATCAAACTCATTCGCATGCTTGGTCTTTTTCCATTATCAACGAATCAAATTGCCTAGAATATAAGTTCAAAGACGCTGATTGAATATTAATACGGAGGTAATCTCTCGTTTGTGACTACAAGCTTTCCCGTATATTTACTCTAGCTGTTGGATTCGAATTTCATCAATATAGCTCTCAAATTTGAAAATTAATTCGGCAGGTGAAGAATTGAGTATCTTCCAAAAGATTCTATGTATCATGGTTGACCTGTAGAAAGAGAATGTACATAGAAACGCATATTACTGAAATGTTGAGTTGTGTTTCGTAACAGACAATTGAAAAAGAACGACTAGGTACGCAACCAACCAATGAAAAAATTTAGCACTTTCACTCGATTTAGAGAGCTTCATCAAACTTGCTTTCAATAGCAATTTACAATTCATGGTAAAAATTTCCTGTTATGCAAACCGCTGAGGTTGTACGACTTAATTTATTATGAATTTATCAAATCGCATTGTTATTTCTTAAAAAACCCTCAATTTAATATTTCTAACTCTAGTTGTTTCGCATCCCAAACTCTATAAGTTTCTCTCTAATTATCCCGATTGTCACAGGTTTGACACAGTAACTATTCGTCCCCGCAGTCGAAGCTCGTTCTATATCTGATAAATCGGCTGTTGCTGTGCACATGATCACTTTCATATCATCAA
>ENA-UOUE01000073-UOUE01000073.1-compost-metagenome-genome-assembly--contig:-NODE-73-length-72738-cov-10.182684_pt1 | contig 72738 bp, 49 predicted proteins | sample MGYA00238146_ERZ747223 | MGnify/ENA primary metagenome ERZ747223 (study PRJEB28781, sample SAMN06268865) | compost metagenome | isolation source: single cell | place: USA: California, Emeryville, Joint... | reverse complement strand
AGGGGAAAATGCAGAAATCCTTCTTCATAAAAAAGAGCAGATGGAATATGATCAGTGTCAAGGATTTAAACAAGTGTCGTAATGCTATCTTGTTTAATATGAAGGACAGTATTTATGGAAAAAGAGAGAATATATTGGAAATATGAAATTCCTTACGTTTTCACAGATTCTGTCATCTTATTCAAAGGACAAAAATCTTTGTTAGCGGCTAAGTGATCACGCGAGCAAATTTTCGCTCTGTCTTAAAAATATGATTTTTATTACAGTGAAGTTAGCCTATGGGCATTAGAGTATTGAATACCCGGGAAACTTCTACTTTTAGCTAAGGAAAATTGTGATCAAGGTCTTTTCTATGTAACTCAGTTGAACTAACGGTCTACCACAAAGATTAGTCGAAGATAACGACATTATTCAATTTGCATTTTCTCGAGAAAAACCCAGTTCACAAATTAAACTGCATACAATAAGCATCCAAAGCATAATTCAAAGATAATGAAACATTTCTCTATATTTATTCTATTATTAAGGTACATACGCAATCAAATACCAAATGTAATATTCAAGGATTACTGTTCAAAGCAACAAAGCAATAATTTCTGTGAAACGCCGATACCAAGCATCAAATAAAATCCTACGTCACTTACGTAAGATAGCCAACTAAAAATTATTAAAGCTGAGTTCCATCAGATGAGTCATCGCACCTGAGAGGTCATACGCATAAGCCGTGAAAATCTTATTGATTTGTGACAATACCAGCTCAACCTGAAGTCGCGCATAGCCCAACTGCTCCAGGAAGTCCATGGGAACCGCTTTCGACCGACAAATTTTGCATTTTCCACAGCACTCGACGGCAAATTTCCCACTTCTGTTGTTGTAATATTGGAAGAATCCAGGGTAGATTACCATTAACAAGAAGCTGTCTATGGTTCTCAGATTTCGTATATAGAGGGCTTTAGAGGATGCATCTCGTAGGATAAGCGTAAGAATGATCGTTTTATTGGTGCAGAAGAGCATCCTTGAGAGAATCTCGCTGAATGCGGCGCTTTTCAGCAAGTTTCTTACTTCCAAATCTTTCCATGTCTTCGAAAACTCTTCGATATGATCTTTTAGGACATTTGTGGCTGTCTTTTTCTCGAAAATTAGATCCCAATACTCCTGTTTGACTATGCAGATCTTCTTATTCTTTTTATAAGAAAGGACCGCTTTGAAGCTGGTCCAAAGCTTGAGCAGGATCTCGATTTGAATGTCTTCCAGCCTTGAAGAATCAACCACTCTGAGATCAAGCGGGTTTAAAAAACTCGCTAAAACCGTTGCATTGAGATTTATTATCTCTCTAATGAGCTCCTTCTTGAGCAAAAGCTGCTCAGGAACGAATCTCGCGACCTTTCTACAAAATTTAAGGCAGTCCTTGCTATGATTGTCCTTGGGATTCTCGTCTTTCTCGGCCTCCTTTTGAGAAAATGCCTTGTTTGAGTTCGTGTCTTCGGTGTAAGTTTCTTCTAAGTCCATTTTCGATTCCTCATGAGTAGCGCGGAGAGAATTATCTGCAAACAAGTCAAAGCCTAAATAACTTTGGTTTTTAATGCTTTCGCCAGGGGCGTCTTGCATCAGAGAAACAGGGTCAAAGAAGGAAGCGGCAAACATGTGTTCTTGTGAGTAATCAAATTTTTTATAATTCTAATGGAAAATAGTTTGGAGGTTATATCCCAGATAGCACCGAAACCTATTTTTTAGAATTGTAGAATCAAGAGAACAGACTGGATCAGTCTTATTTCATCAATTGGTTATGAAATTAATTTCTGCCGTAGAAATTTCTCTCTATTCTTAGATGATTGATTGATATTTTTGTTATATGGTGATTGGATTTTACAAATCAGGATCTGACAAATCGCTGTCAGAAGCAAATGATTCGGAAAAATTCGAGAGTTGCCAAATTTTTTTCCTAAGAACGTCATGGAAAAAGCTTAAAAAAGGCAAGATCCCGATCCTCTGAGTAAGGCAGCATAGTGGAGAGATAGAGATCGATGTTTTAAGCACAATATCCGGTCGCAAATTTGCTTGATATTTACCGAAAAATACCAAAAATTCACAAAAATCAGCCTTGAAAGCCTGCTGAGAATCTGAAGCTGAGGTGAGTGTTCACTTTGTAATTATCTGTGATTTCATAGCTTTAGGGAGGATGCTTTGCGGAAAGCGAAGAATTTTAAAGAATTAACACTTGCAAATATGGGTGTATGCTGATTAATGCGCTCTTGGTGGAGAATTTTATATGAATTTTGCAACTCAAAGAAACAGAAAATAAAATCGAAAAATTGAGGTATAAAAAAGGTCAGTTATTCAAAAGGATTCTTAAAATTCGATCTCGATTAAACTCCAATTTTTCAAAATTCAAGGTGCCTTTTTCGGAGGTTTCCAAAAAAGGAAGCCCTTAGAATATGCGAAAACAAGATCCTTTCAGGGACGGGATACGCCAGAGGTACTATGCTTGGTCGGAAACAGCAACTTTCAATAGAATTTGAGCTTATTCTGGTGAGACAATGCGAGAAGAAAATTACAGAGAGAGATGTCTCATTGTTCTTAATAATTTTACGATTCCAAACTTCTAATGATTTTATAAAAAATTGCTAAGGAAGTTGCGAAAAATAGTACAGTGATTGGTTATTCTATCTACCGCTTAGGCGGTAGATACTCAGCTAAGAATCGAGATTCTCTATTGATTAAGTGAATTTGACAGATTTATTCCAAATCTTTCAAAATATCATTTTGGTGTCCAAGTCCTTCCGACTTCGCGAAAGCAAAATGAGCTCGATCGTATCTTGGTGAGGAGAAAGCTCTTTGTGTGACTATTTTTTAAAACGCCTTGACTATGGTAAGGGATGGCAAAATAAATGAAGTTTGGATTAAGTTTTGAATGTGTTTAAGTCTAACTACGAATTTTTCTGTCGAATACGTTCCGACAATGGCAATTTTGAACATCTTTTGTCTTCTAAGGGCCCAGCTTGGTCATTTCCAAAATAGCCTATGCGAAATCTTAGTAATATCTTCCCTTGGTATGGTGATTTTGTTAAAGTTGGATCGAAATCTTAGCTCCCAAGAATTAGTCAGTGATGTGGAAGCAAGTTTCTAACTCTTATAAGCTTATGGATCATTGAAGATTTATATCTATTCTTAGCAAAGCTCATATTTTACCAACGCCCTAAACGTATAGAGAACTATCACTGATAAGCACGCTGCGGGTTGTGTAGACGGTCGGTAGTGATATCACTTATCAAGCAATGCCTCAGAAATCAGGGAATCTTAAGCTAATCTTTCCATAAAAGTTGCTGTCGGATTTTTCAAAGTGGTAAATCGCTCACTCAGGATTCCTTCAAATTTTTTGGTTCTTTTATTACGCCAGGGTAGAGCACAAAAATCTCGTTTGAAGTACAGGCTTCGATGTAGTGAAAGTAAGCTCATTGAAATTTGAAATTCGAGTTTCTCAAAGAAACGGTTATGCTCTTCAACCTCTATTCTTGAGGGCTCACCCCAGCCCAACATTGCCAAGTTCAATCTAAGGGTCGCGATGCTCTATTTTTTATCATTTATTTCCATGAAGAATGCCTCGCTCTAAAGACGCTTCAATTGCTCTCAAATAATCTGCAGCGATGAAAAATTTTAATCAGATACAGGTATTTTCTATTAAAATCAGCAAAGAATTTTTCTACGTGTAACGTACAAGGATCTGCCCTTCCACAGCTTTGGATGTTAAAGGCGACTCTAGCAGAAATTGAAAAACCGTATAAAGGAAAGAGTCAGCAAGAAAACATTGTCCATGCCAATTGTCAGAAATATCGAGGAATCAAATCGGCACTCCGTTTGACGAGAGAAACCCAGGGCTCGCTATCTAAACAGGATTCGTTGCAATAAAAAGCATGCTTAGACTGCTTAAAATTAGCAAATGTCGTTAAGCTTATGAAAATTTTAAATTGGATGAATCTAAAATCAGAGATTGTTCAATTAAATACGCAAACTTAAAACGTTTTTAGCAAGAGACCTTATCACTTAAATAGGGTGCATTGGCGATATCAATGAAAAAAGCTTTTGCTGGTGAAAATTGATAGTTTTGAATAGCCTTGTTGAGGTTCGCTCTTTTTCCTGATGGTGTCATTCTTTGCCAGACGATGCTATCTGTCTGCAGAAATCGTTTGAGAGCAAGTAAATAAGCCAATTCGTCTTATTCCTTCCTTGATATGTCTTTATCCGCCACGTCAACTGCAACCTGAGTTTGCATTAACAAGGTAAGCATGGATCCTGGCCATGAATTGAGAAGAATTACTATATTAAGTACTGAGAAAAAAACAACTTTGGAAGTTTGCTTTTGGATAAGAGGGTATCCCAATTCTATCCAAAGAGGAATGCTAAATTGAGCATTTGATTGCTTGATTCCAGGAGAATTCAATAAAATTGAGGAATTCAACACCATCTTGATTGCAACATGAAAACCTACGAAGTCGAAAAATCGTATTTCCAAAGGATTTTTTTATTTACTGGAAAAGATGCAGTATCACCATGTCCATTGTAAATCATTACTAGTAAAAGTCTGCTTTGCAATTTTGAAAGCTTAAACCTCAAAAATATTGATCTCTATCGATGTATCGAACATATGGAAATAATGAGAAAAAAGTACCTATAATACTTCAAAAATGGTTTTAAGAAGAGGGAGTTTAGAAACCAGCTCGCTTCAAAATGATCATAACTCTAATTTTGTAAGAATTAATCGAAGAGATTTGCGCAATGTTTCTCTCAAATATTTTATTACGATCATCTGCCTTCTGAAATCATTTACAATAAGATAGAAAATTCTAAAACCTACTTCAGCCATTGATAAGAAACAAACAACAGAGTTACGATTAAAAGAGTCTGTAGGACTTTCCTTGAGTAGACTTGATATGTAACGAAGCAATATTTGTCCATCCCTTCTTAAGAAGAGACACTAAAAAATTAATACTCATATTAATGTTCTGTCTGAGTTGCTCTTCGGTCAAATTGAGCGTTCCTACTGCTGTTCCCAGGCATAAATCCTTCCTAAGAGTAAAACTGATCGTAGACCTGAGTTCTTCAATTTTCTGAATAAGATTTTCCGATTCATCAACCGCAAGAGGAAATTTGCTGATCTTGCCGATTGAGGCTCCGAGGATTCTCGGGATTCGTTTCACAACATCTCGAGAAGCCAGGAGATCGTCATAATACTTGGCCCATTTTTTAATCAGCTTTTTGTCTCTGTTAAACACTGTCAACGCATCAAGTTCGATAGCAGGGATTCCAACAGCCAATGCTTTTTCACAATGCGCCATTGTTCCTATCAGAATGAACTAGCAAGAAAAAAAAAAATACCAATGAGCTACGCTGGGATTGAGGAATTAGATATTACTTTTCTGTTAGGATAAACTTGTGATGGGAGTTTGACTTTCCCGGAAAAGCGTCGATCTCTGCTAACATCGTAGCCAGTTAGTCTGACTTGCAATTCAATTGTCTCGACAAATGAACCTTTCTCCTTTCCCTTGGTTCTGGCCTCATCATCTCTCGATATCTTATCTTCAAGCATTTGTTGAATGGCTTCTCTTAGATGTTTCTCCGAAACTCGAGACATTCTATTCTTCGGACAATGTATTCACAATTTCTGAATTTTGGAGGTTTCTTTGATAAATTATCATGCTTGTGTTAATAGCTATTTGAGCGAATCAATTTCTCATAGAAACGAATCTTCTGATGATTCCCGATATTTAAATAATAATAACTATTGATCGTTCATGGATAACAATATAGCATTGTGCTGTAAAAAAAGGGATCAAAAGCTGAAAGGGAGAGTACGCATTATTTCATTGTTAGCAAAGAATCAGAAAATACGTGGATATAAAATTTGAAGGGAATTTCTGTTTACTTTTTGCCTTTCGATCCGTGTAGATTTAGATGCTAATTTATAGGCTTTTCTATTGCCTCATCAACTTAGATTGTCTGTTTTAGACCAGATTTATATGCTACTCCAAAAATCCTCTGCTTAATTCCTACCAAGCCATCAAGTCCTTCCAAAACCACTCGTACAGAACCTAAAGTAGTTAGATTGCTTATCCTCATTATTGAGGATACGATTATCTCTCCGAGAGCCTTTAAGAGTTATATTTTTATCAATGCTCCCTTCCTCGCTACTAAGATTAATCATCAGAAAAAACAGCGAGCAGTTTCCTTTATAATATTCAGAAATAAAACATATCTTAGTTGAATTACTAAGGAAGAAATTTTGTGAAATTCTCACATAGCATGGTTACAAAAAATCTAGACTTCTCGAACTATGAATCTGCGACAAAATATTCAAAAGAAAGAGGTATTTTACTTGTTTAACTCTATCCACAAGCCAATTAATTGTAAATGCAGGAAGTTTAACATCAGGAAAGTTGTTTTGGTCATCGAAAGGGTCAAACCTGATAGAAACCGTAGATTTTCCATATTTTGTAAATGAAAGTGCTATCCAGGGGCCAAAAAGACATAATTATCAATGTAACAGATTTACTAAGATTCATAGGATTGAGGATATGATAATTGAATTCTAGCTGGAGATCTTGGCTCGATAATGATAGAGAAGGTTAACAACGCCAATTGCTTTATATCAGCATGGACTGCAAACGGGGCATCTAGAATTGAAATCTTCGATGCTATGACCTCCAAGAGATGCAAAAGCATTTACCAATCGGAAATTTGTGAAGGGAGTAACACCTTGAAAAATGATCACCCAACTCACCCCTTGCATTCATAGGCATTACAGACATCGCCCAGAACAATAATACAAATTACTTAGCTCTGCTTTCAATTAGTGGACAAGCCGCCTTTCATATTTTCGATACGATAAATTATAACTGGATCAAAAGAGTTAAATGGAAACCACATCATTGGAGTTAATTAATCACATCTTTCCCTCCAATAATAACCATCCCCATAGAAATTATAGATAGCCTTGATTTCGATCCTCAAGGGAAGAGAATCGTGATGCTTGATCCCTTGGGAAATTTTTCGATTTCAAATTTCGATTCAGAAACCGTGTTGTATAAAGGAACTATGGAATCAATAGGGGGTAAGTGAACCAATTCTCTAACTGTGAATGAAATTACTCTAGCATCCTCAAATAAATGCCGCTGGAATCCTATTGAAGGGAATAATTTGATAGCAATTAAATATGCGCTTAACAAGCTCAACGGTTTTGATAGCGAAAAAGGGTGTTTTGTTTTGAAAAAGCCTCTTATTATCCATGAAGGTATTGAATTCTTCAAGCGTTTGACGAAAAGCAGCACTGAATTAATATGCTAGACTCAGAAAATTTATCCACGTGTACTTTTTCAATTGATTGGAAGAGAACTGATGGGAATCTGCTGGCTGTATGTGGATCGTATAAAACGATTAAGGTATATGACATCAGGCAGATGAGTGTGGCTAAAACTTTGGAAAATATATTCTCAAGTGAGAGGAGATCAGTCAAATTTCGTCTTAATATTCTTTTCAAAAAATCAGGTTGGATTCGAGTAGTGAAGTGGGATCCATCAGGAACATGTCTGGCTGCTGGAGGAGAAGAACTCTCTGTAAAAGTGATCGATTTTGCCACCGAGAAAATCAATTATTCGAAATTTACGGACAGCTCTCGTAAAAATGAAATATTTTTCATTGACATGATCTAATTTGTGTTACAGCTCATACAACCCATTCAATCTGCTTTCTGGAAAGAAAGGATTAACAAAACTAATTTATTTGCATAGTTTTCAGGCGAGTTCTGGAATTTAGCAGCTATTTTCAAAACCCAGATGCTATTTTCTCCATATCACGGTATTTGTTAAATATAGGAAAGTCTTTCGGCTGCATTGGAGAAAAAAATTTAATTCAATCACGTTTATCAACATAAAATTTCATACTTTCAAATACCTAACCAATCAACCCTCGTTTCCATTGTCCAAAATTTTTCAGATGAAGCTTTCTTTGCTTTAATAATTGAAAATGGAGATACTCCTAAATAATGCTGATCAAGCAATTCTCTATCGATGTCCTAATACGCATTCCAAGCACCAAGAAAATTAATTGCTTGGTTCACTTTGAAAGATTGTTGCAAGAGAGAAGTAGACGTCACCGCTGCATCCAAATCTTCATTGTCTATTAGATCAAATTTCGATTTCTATATGAGGAGACTTACCATAATAACTACCTTCTATTTTATTCATAGCAATCCCTTACACTGTCTTAATATGCTTTCATGAATTGATATCTGCAAATGTCATATTCTAAACGACTATCATAGCTGCGCTTAATTTTCTCAACGGGTTCCGAAAAAATAATTTATCCGTTGTTAGTGTTTGAATTTAATAAACACAATAAAAATACCACAGTTGACACGCATAGTTTTGATACATTCAAACACAAAATTATGAATTCTGCTTGTTTCTTAACATTTTTCTTTTCCTCGACGTCGTTGAAGCTGCCAGCGTAGCTGTCGCCGCTTTAACACAGGTCATACTATTAGCATCTTTATTATATCCGCTAGGACACACATCCACACAAATCCCTTTCCAATAATATTGCCCATTTCGACACGAAGGCGTTTGACTGTTTATTATTCCTTTGAAAAATTTTAGTGAAGAAGCTGCTAAAAAAAAACATAGTTACCCATTAAAGACAATAGAAGCCAGAGCACGATTCCTTTTTTCATTTTGATAAAGAAAATTTATTTGGTAATTTCATTGTGATGAAAATTCGGTCTTATAGCTAAATTTTTCATGAAGAAAATATTCGTATCCGTTGTCGGTCACTCTTTGGAAAATTTACTTGTATTAATGATTCCTAATTGTTCCTTGAGTTAAAGGGAAAAGTAATTCAAGACGTTTAAAACGTTGCTATGGGTTTTGGATTTTCACTTACGGTTTAATATTTCGAGAGAGAATTTTTTCGGGAAAGTTGATTTGATCAAATTTTCGATTGTGTTAACCAAATCACATATACTTTAATAAATCCGCCAGTTAACGAATAAAAAATTTTGTCTCAACGTAGGCAGGAAGAGGAAAAAAAAAAATGCTAAAGGAGGCGTGTTCTGGGAAGTGTTGAGTTTCCACGTTGGAATGATCAAAACCACATCAAAATTCGATGTTGTCATGCTCGTCATGTCGATTAGTCTCTGTGATAGCGCGGAAAGCCTTCATTTGCTTGCATCGAAATTATTTTGAATCATTATTCGTTTATTTATTCACTTATTTTTCCTAAGGATCTGAATGGTTCTTGGATATCCAGTTAAAAGAAGGCTTCATTTTTGATTAAAAAGATCTGCAGCATTCAAGAATCGAAAGCTCGATCTCATTCGAACTTTTTTTTTTGGAGTTCTTTTTCCTCTCATTCATTTTGAATATTTATTCGCTCAATATATTTAGGATGTATTCGCGAAGTACTTGAGTTAACCATCGTTAAACTAAAGATGCTTTGAGGAGAAACAGAATACCGTATTGACGATCAGTTTTTTTGCGGATAGAATTCTACTCTGAAATTTCAATAGCTGTTTTCTACTTGATGGATTGAGTTGTTGAGTGACTCTAATTAGTTTTGATTCCTGAGGTCTCTTTTCTGTGAGTCATCTGTTACAATTCTAATTCATAATGAATTTTAGGTTTCGTTTGGTACCGAAGACGCTTAGAGCTGAGTGTAATGCAATCTAGTCACCAGCCACGCTGTAAAATATGGCCTATTTGAAGAGAAAGTTTCCGATTAAATGAGAGAAGAGTGCTAATTACTCATTGTTTTCTACTTGTTATAGGAATAGGTGGCAAATAAACTTTTCAACAATACGAGAGATTAATTGCTACAAATTGATGGAGTGGTAACATTGTAAGATGAATCGAATTGAAAGAGTGCATTCAATTTCATATGATTAGTCTTTGTTAGGAATTTCGAAATATCGGCAATGAATTGTCATTAAGCAGAGCTAGCTAAATCTGAGATTTGCGCTTTTGACTCATATTTCATAAAGAATAGTGGTTGGCATGCAATTTTCATGAAGACAATATTTTTGGCATAGAGAACATTGTGATATAAACTCGAAAGAGTTCATAAAATACGCAAATACCCTGGGAGTTCCTTAAAATAACATATCGTTATTCTCGTAATTTAACGATAGTAATGGGGTAAATTGCCTTTATAAAACATTATTCGTGAACATGAGAAATCAGCTCATCTTGTTTCAGTTCCTACACTTTATCAAGGAAGCAGACAATGATTTTTAAAAAATTGGGCAACGTTTCACCGATCAGGCAAAATTTTATCAGGTTAATACTACTAAGAATTTTATTTGGAAATAAACCCACAAGGAGTTTTATCTGGAGTTTTATTTGAGAATAAACCCACGTTTTAAATATAATCAGGTGCATTAAAAGTTGCTGCTGTAGAGTGAAAGACGGACTCGAGTTTCGAAGGTATCGATGAGAATTCAAATACTATCAATGCTTAGATGGGATCACAGCAAGTTCAAGGAGTTATTTGATTCTTACAGTGTCTTTGATAAACCACAAAGACATCCATAATCAAGCACTAGAAAAAAGAAAGTAAAGAAGATCAGAGCATAAATAAGTTATGAAGTTGATCTGCAGTTGTTTTCGCTGCCTGTTAAACCCAAATCAAGGCTATGAATCGCTGAGTAGCATCTAATGCACTCAAACTATTTTAAGGAATCCAGTGCTCTATTAATTTTTGATTTCCCATTCTGATAAATTGCAAAAACCCTCATAAGATCTCAGCAGATTACGATAGAAGGAAACCCATTTAAGATCATACACTTTGACTCATTTTCTTTGCATTTTCTAGTGAATTTTCAGGTTGATTTTTCTATTAAACACTGTGACGTGTCATTCTTTTGAGGAGGGATTCCTGAGGGGCTGAGCTATGATTTCATATACGTCACAATGAGTTTTTTGTGAATTCCAGATTTTCTTTCAGTAATTGAGTAAATTTTATCGATTTCACCAATGACGTAATTCTTTACTTCGAGAGAGAGTGACTCTCTGAATAAAATTTAGTTTGAGTTGCAACGGGCAAAATGCGAAAATATCATCGTAATGCCCTCATTTTTCCGTCTAAACGATAAAAACCCTCCATTTTTTTAGTCTTCCAGAGCCAAACGCATCGATATTAGGGTTCAACGCATTTATTCTCAATGAAATAAGTGAAATGCACGAGAAATGTCATCTTCCTAAAAAAAGAAGGAACTGTTTACTCGGTTATAGTTTTCCTGCATAAGTCTTAAAAAAGTTGCCGTAAATCATATGTAGCAATAAAACCATCAAAACGAAACTGAACTAAAAAATGTTATCAAATTCGTTTTGCGATGCTCCTCCCAGCTTGAAAACAATTGAATACAAAGTACACACAAATTTGCAGGGAATCCCGAATGTTGATTACATTTACCTTTCATTTACTTTGCTGAATTCTGAAGATGTTGGTCTTTTTAAAATCAGACCTAGGATGTCTAACAAAAAAAGCATTAAGTGTTCGACTGATTAATCAGCTCATGGGCATTTTAATCATGAAGATTAAACCCACCTCAACACGTGAATATGTTATTTCGGGTCCTCTGTAGTCGCATAAACCCCAATAAGAAGATTACTTCTCATTCAAGCGAAGTGTGGAAAAAGAATAGCAATGACTTTACTTCAGATACGTAAATTAAGGGTTATTTGATACTAAAGGCAAAAACCCTATGAGAGAATTCAGAATTCAACAGTGCGGGTAAATTGAGTCAAGAATCACAGTGTTGAAATTTAATCAGGAATCACAGAGATGAGAATATTTAAGAAATTTCAAGGGTTAATAATTATTAAAAAAAAATCAAATTCAACTATCAAAACAAAGCATTTAATACTTGAGGATAATGGAAGTCGTTAGTTCCTACAAACTACCAGAGAGAACCCCTGCTGATGGTGCAAGCATCCAACAAGAGGTAATTTGAGTCGTGTTTGCAGTCTCTGACATTCATCTTAGAATTCTATGGATTCAGTACACGCCACCCCAATACAAGAGCCTGTACAAGAGCCAGTAGTACAAGTGCAAGTACAAGAGCCTGTACACTTGCAAGAGACAGAGGTAAAATTTGAGCTTGTTTACAGTCTCTGATAGCCACATTAGCATATTGAACTAGTAGCAAACTCCGACTCTGGTGAACCCAAAAGTCCAAAGTCACCAAAAGGAGTCTTTTCAGCTAAGCATATTAAAAAAATTAACCTGTCATGGGAAAACCTCAGAATCGATGCAAAAACAAGAAAGAAACGGATCGTTAATGGAAAACAAAAGGCCTTCATGGAAACCAAAACTATCATCAACAATATCTCCGGCTCAGTCAGAAATGGCAGATTCACTGCTATTATGGGACCTTCAGGATCTGGAAAAACAACGCTCCTTAACTTTTTGTCTGCGAGAATCAGCGGCAAAAATCTCACCATTTCCGGAAAAATCAAGGCCAACGGACACCTTGTCGGCAACTTGGACAAAATTGCAGACACTCTAGCTTATGTCATGCAAGATGACATCCTCTTAGCCACCATTACTCCAAGAGAAGCGTTCATGTTCACTGCAAATTTACGTTTGAAAATTTCTCATGAAGAAAAGAAAAAAAAAGTAACCACCCATTTACCTTCCCTCTCTCAACATCTTTTGATATGATAGGTTGAAGCATTGCTCGCTGACCTCGGCCTGAAACACGTTGCCTCCACCAAAATCGGTAACAATCTTATCCGTGGTATTTCTGGTGGAGAGCGTAAAAGAACTTCAATTGGATTCGAGCTTATCACTGATCCTTCGATGATTTTCCTTGATGAGCCTACAACTGGGCTTGACTCTAAAACATCTGAAAATGTCATCAATCTCCTTGTGAATCTCGCTCAGAAAGGTGGAAGGACAGTCGTTAGCACAATTCATCAGCCATCTTCCGAGGTATTTTCACTCTTCGACGAACTGATCCTCGTCGTGAGAGGAAACATAATCTACCAAGGAAAAGCTGAGAATGCGGTTACTTATTTCTCGAGCATCGGGTTCCAGTGCCCGAAACTCACGAATCCTGCTGACTACTTTATGAAGATCATCAACGAGAGTGGTATCATGCTGGAAATGATGGAGAAGGACCAAGGCAGGGCAGCCTCTAAAGCTGCTTTGCAAATGAGCCAAGATGAAATCGAGTCAAGATTCCTCGAGCGACTAAACCACTTCAATGAATGCTATACTAAGTCCGGAATGGCTCAGAAAGCTCTTGAAGGGTTGGATGGTGACAAAGTTAGCACGAAAGATCACCCAAAAGTCAATTGGTTTTTGCAATTTTGGTACATTTTCGTCAGAAAGCTTCAAGATGAGATCAGAAATCCGATGGAAATGAAGGTCAAAATCGCCCAAAAACTCATATTTTCCGCTATCATCATGCTCGCATTCAATCGGGTAAACTCATTTTCATATTTTTTGGCTAATTTGTTGCGAAAAGCTTGGAAATGAGGGTGAGGCAGCCATCCAAAATAGAAACGGTGTGCTTTTCTTCTATGCTAGCATGGCTTTTATGGCTGGTGTGCAAGGCTCTATCGGAACATGTACCTTTACTGTCATTTAACAATAAACTAACTGTTCCTTATAGTCTCATCAGAAAGGCCTATTTTCCTTCGTGAAAGAGCCAGTAAAAACTATGATACCTCGGCTTATTACTGGGCAAGAGCTGCTGCTGAGATTCCGCTATTGGTGATACAGCCAGTTCTATTGGTTATGCCAAGCTACTATGTTATCGGATTACATAACCCTGCTTACAAATATTTCGTGATGAGTAAACTTACCTTCCTTAACCAAACCTAATTGTTGTACTTCAATAGCCGCAATTCAAATCTGTAGTACCTTTGCTGGCGCTGGATACGGACTCATCATTTCCACCTTTGTATCCTCAATGGAACTCGCGGTATCTATTGCTCCAATAATTTTGGTTCCAATGATGCTCTTCGCTGGATACTTTGTGAGTCAAGATAAAGTCCCTTACTTCTTCTACGAGTTTTTGTATATCTCTCCGATCAAGTACGCTTTCCAAGCCAGCGTTCAAATTGAATTCAGAAATCACGACATCTGTGGTCCTGGAAATGCTGGTTGCGATCCATTAGAGACTCTAGGAAACTATCAAGGAATTGGTCTATCAATCGGAATCATACTTATCCTTGCACTCGGTTTGAGAATTATTGCCTACTATGGGCTTGTTTTGGTCAGCACTCCTAAGAAGCCAAAGATGCTGGCATTAACTGATGCTACCTCAACGAACCCAGGATCTCCTCGCCCAGGATCTCCTCGCAGATCCCAGGTCGCATCGGCCGAATAAAACATCCTCTCAACACGAAGGATAGATGATTTAAATTCGGGTTTCTTTTATGAAAAAACTGCTGATTCGTAAAAAATATGTGCTTCTAGGTTTCTTGCTTTTGTGATTGATTGTGCATAGATACATAGGTGTCTTTGATTGACTATGAAAAATATATACTGGAGTTAAGTATTTTCTTACAGCAGCTTATAAAAAAACTTCTATTTCCATTCTAAATTTGTCTTTGCTCTATTGCATAACAATTTATTTCTCCTTTCTGAAAGTAATGATAAACATGGGTATTACCACAGGATAAATATACCGGTAGATAATAAATGCATCGATATAACTATCATATCAACATGGGAAAAGGTTATAAATAATGAAATTTTATTAGTTCAACGCTCTTTCACAATTGTTTTAGTCATTTCTTGGAAATGAGATTTGAGATTCACAGGAGGTAATTTAGGAACCAGCCTCTCTTCGTTTACACCTTCTGTGTAAACTGAAGAAAAAGTTTCGAGTTGTCGGGTGTGAAAGTTTGATTCTTTTTCTTCACGTGCCCTCTCCTCATCGTAGATGTGCTGGAAATTCACGTTTTGATAGCAAATTAAATCTCGAGGAGAATTCGTAAACCTCTCGAAGTCGCAATACTTCCTCGGAGTTTGAGGAATGAAGGAGTTAGTGTACCAACCTAGTGTCCGTAATTTCTGCGATAAGTTTTGATCTTCAAAATGTTCGTCGATGCCTTCAAAATTAGAGTCTGTATTCTCATAAGTGTCTGAAGAGGTTTCGGGTTCCTTATTAATTTTTACAACGGGCTTTGTCTCGAACTTTAATGGCCTCAGACCCGAAGTTAAATAGAAAGAATTCATGAGCTGTGTTCGGTGAAATAACTCCCAATGGTACATAACTGGACGGACATCCGACTTCTTCGCCATCTCAGTCAAGAAATTCTCAAAAATCTCCAACTCATTGTCCATACTGTCGCCTTCATAGGAATTTGTGAGCAAGAAATTCTGGGGCTGGTTTTTCGCGTGGAATGGAGAGTTCTATTAACATTTGATATATTCACTGTAATAAAAGGATGTATTACATCAATAAAAACAACGTTGCTCATAGGAATTCCCAAAACATCGAGCTTCTTCTCGATTTTATTGTCTGGGGTCAGAAAACAGTGTTCTCGTGAAAGAACCAGCTTGAAAAATTTCCTTATGTTTAACTCCCTTAAGACCAGCTCGGCATACTAAACGAGTTAGATACATGAAATGAAACTCGAAATACCTCCTTAACTCCAGTCGTGTATAGTACCAGGTTGTACATTTCGGACATCCGTTGAAGGAATTCTTGAAGGCCTGGCCTCGGACTGATGTATATCTCCCAAAATTGCTCATTGATAGTGGCCTAAGAGCACATTCAGCCTTAAAAAGAAATGAAAACTACAATTGCAACGATGGAGGCGTTAATGAAAGGGCTCGTTTCGCAGTGCACGAGTGTTTCATCCAGATCCAACACTAAAGTCTGGGATAAATTAGATCACACGAACAATATTTAACTTTCTTACTGGATTTATGCGGGATAATGGGCTCATGACCTGGAAACTCCTTGGAAAATAGATTAACATTAATGCGAGGGAATATCGACTTTACTCAGAACAGGTCTCGTGGTATGGATAGGAAGAAATGATTTCTTGTTTTTGCATTTTCGGTGATTATAATTTGTTCATTAAAGAATTATAGGGCTAATTAGTTCTCATGGGCAATATGGTTAATTCTTTCAGAAGTTGATCAGTTGAAACAGAATTACTGAAAATAAATTTTGTGGATGTAAAATAACTTTGCATTTTTATTTCAATTAAAGCGGATCTTTTAAGATGGATGAATCAAGTGAAATAAAAAAAAAGTCTGAAACACCCGCTCCGTTTTGCTTAAAATAATTTAAGGCTATGAGAAAATACATTGAGATTGAAGTCAATCATACGAATCACCCTCAACTGCATTAAGCTTTAGGCAATAGTTGTACTGCCTGTTAAATTCATTGAACGATGGAATAAACGGTGAATTCTTTGAGTTTTTATTTCTGAGCATGTCTTGGGTGAAAAGAGGAGTTTAGTAACTTGCTGAAAAATTTCATGGATAAATCGCCTCGGTTGGCTTTTCATCATTGAGATAAGTCACGTGTCCAAATTCCCAGACTTCATTTTATAAGGGGTGCGAACAATATTGGTTCTTTCTATTTAATGAAAATTATGAATTCTTGTATTATTCCGAGGATACAATGAACCACGATTACAAGCAGGGATTGTTTGCTTGGGTGTTATCAAATATTAAATAAAGAATAATTTCTCTCTTTCTTTCTTTTGTAATTGAAAGGCCTTTCGGGAGAGTTGCTCACGAAACAATTTGATAGATGCCATAGTTCCTCAACTATCAAATTAACCCTGAAAAGGAATTTCTTAGCATGGCTGACATTAGCCATCGTCGGTAATTGTTTTTCAATATCTGCAAGGAGAATGGTTAGCTTTAGATGAAGAAGCAAAAAAAGAGGACCAATGCTATCGTCGCTTATTTATATGTGAGACGAGATTGGATGAAGAGTTCGTATGGCGTGGATAGCGAAAATGAAATTAATTGGCCTAAAATACTCTTAAAAATTTAATCAAACTAAAAAAGTGAATCGAGTTTAAGAGAAGGCCGAAGTAATAGCAAATTTTCAGACAAATATTTTATTAATTTTACACTTTCAGGTTCAAATCCAATTTATTTTTGAATGTACCTCTCGTAGAGCTTTATATAGCAACTCGACAAATTTGGTAATTTTGCGATATCTAAATGTTCAAAGAAGTATGTTCTTGTTTTTTTTGTGGTTTCCCAACATGACTCGTCGGTCTCGCATCAAATTGGAGAGGGATTTTTTCAAATGTCAATAAATAAAGAGCACAAACAAAACCAAAGTTAAATCAATCGTGTCTTCGACTCGGTCAATAACAGATATATTTCTCTTTTTTTGAGAGGTCTTCGTAAGGATGACCACGAAAGTGCCTCAATTCGAAGTCACTTTGCCGTTGAGAAATAATTTCTGGAACATTGCCATCCCTTGCGAAAATAAAAGATTCTGCAGATTCAGTTTGTGATCAGTCTAACATCCTCATCTCTCTTCATTAACGATATTAATGTACCATCCCTAGTTTGATATCTTCTTCTCTCATGGAATCTGTTTCAAATAAAAAATTGACTAGTTCATAGGAATCAAAAAATCCTAATTTCTATATCTGGTTGAGTAAGGCTCCCTATTTCTTCTCAATAATCATTGAAAGAAGATTGCTTTCGCTTGGCTTTTTGTATGCCTATAAGTATTCATCTTTGAAGCACTCCATAACTGCTTTAGTTCTTTAAGCTTTTCGAAAAATGTGCCTTCATTGCCATATTTCAAAACACGCTTCTTGTCTGAAAATTCAGAGAAAGAAAGGTTTTACACTCATCTTCATTCTAACCTTAAATAACTGAAATGTGCTGCATTGAAATTTAAGACAATTAAGAACCAATACCCCACGCTTCTTGCAACAAGTGAGGACCAATCATAGATGTGGAAGGGTATTATCACCGCTAATACGAGCGTGAAAATTGCAGGAATTCTTGATATGTGCACTGATTCTTATTCATGTTAAATTTAACTTAGTGAGTAAGAACGATTTCAAACTTGTTGGCTGATGATAAAAGTCATTAGGCAGTAACGGTGAATGACAGCGATCAGTAACTTCAACTTCGAAATTTTTTGCATAAGATCTCGTGGCTAGATGCATGTGCATTTATGAGAACAGCTCTGCGAGTCAACTCAAAGGGAATCTTTGTTATGGATTGCTTTTGTTGCAATGGCAGGACCTTCTGACAAAAAAGTAATTGTAGCCATACAATGAAATATTGCCTGATAATCTTAAAGTTTGATTGACTCTTTCATTAGAATCAGTAAATACTCTTCCTATTTTCGGAACTTGAAACGAAGAGTTGCTGGATGGGTTTGATTCCTTTGGCTATATATACATGATATTATAATCAATTCTTCAACAAAAGTTGAAATATCAAGATGAAAGGAAAAATTTTGATTTTGCTAGTTATATCAGCATTGGTGACTATCATGACATCTGCGAGACCAACGCCAACTGTGAGGCCACGAGGAAGAGGGTAAGACCTTCCCAGGAATGACAGTAACTTGAAGAAGTAATTGCTCCAACGCTGTTGATTCTCTCTAAGCTATCATTGCATTCATATTCATACTAAGAGCAATTCTTTAATGTGTGATGGTGAGGTTTTTTATATTTGACTCATTAATGGCCAAGTACCTTTTGTCATCTATGAATAAAGTGACAAAATAAAACCTGTTTTCAGTTTCTCGGGAGACTTTAGGATTCTGAAAAAATTGCATTTGAAAATCGGGATATTTCTTTATGAGATGTTGCACATCTAAAGTTTGCAAACCAAGCTTATTTGGATTGCCCTTGCCTTTTAATGAGTCTCAGCTAATAATAATATAATGGAAATTCATTTTTTGGGTTCCAAAATCTCCTTCTTCAAAACAAGAAAACTTGTATATACCAAGTTATCCAAGGTAATCACAATAATCTTATTTATAAGAGATTCTGAGAAGAAATAGCTCAAATCCTAAAATAAATTACCACTCCACGACGACTTATGTTAGACTCTTATTTCTTTCAAATCAATAAGCACAAACCATCTGTTATTCTCACTTTCTCAAATTATTGAGAGCCTGGCATTTTACGACTTGCTTGAAGTTCCAAAAACTATTAAAATACGTAAAACCCTTATTGAACAATGTTTATGGAAGGTGCTCGTGGATACGCAACTATTTTAAATATAAAACAATAAATTACCTTATGAATTTATTTGATATGAACTATCTGCAGAGTCTGGCTTTGAGAAAAAAACCGTTGCTTCTCATCAAGCTCATTTGTCTATACCAGAATATTTTTGATTTTGTATTGAAAAACCAATTTCAAATTCTTCACTTCAGGCAAAATTGGAACAAGTCGCTCCTCGTTCAAGCCTTCTGTGACGACCGAAGAAAAAGTATCCTGCTGCCGATTTTGAACAATCAAATTCTTCTCTCTTTGCATTGGCACAGCTTCATTTGAAGAGTTTGATAGCCGGAAATTTTGCTCAATAATTTCCTCTTGGTTGAAAATTTTACATTTCAGAAAATCGCAAAACTTTTTTGGTGTTTTAGCAGGAACAATCCCTTGGTACCAGTGGAGTTTCCGTAACTTTTTCGACAAGTTTTGTCCTTCAAAATTTTCATCAATATCTTCAAAATTCGAGTCTGTAGGTTGATAACTAGAAGAAGAGTTTTCAACGTTGTCTCTGTTTTTTTCCGCGGTTAGTTCTGGCTCTACTTCTAATTGCTGAAGATTCTCGAAATTACCCAATGATTTCAAGAGCTGTAATTTTTGAAAACACTCAAAATTGTAGGCGACTGGGCGAACATCAATTTTTTTCGCCATTTTCGTCAAGAACTCACCAATGCAAACTAGCTCTCTGTCCGTAATATCGCCTTGAAAAGATTTTACAATTAAGATATTAAAGGGTTGATTTTTAGCATGGAGTGGGCAGTCCTATTTGCAATTTAATAATTTGCTAGAACTCAAGCGTTACATCAAGAAAAATAACTCTACTCAGAGGGATTCCTATTATCTCGAGGTTCTTCTCATACTTCCCTTCAGCGTTAATGATGCAGTGTTCTCTGGAGAACACCGAATTAAAATAATGCTGGATTTCAAGAGACTCGAGAACTGACTCGGCATACTTTTGATATTAATGAACACCTGTTATTCTAATCGAGTTTACTTCCTGTAATCCGGTCGTAAACAACACCAAATCGTATAGTGCAGACATTTTTCTGAGGAATTCTTGGAGCCCAGGTCTTGGAGTGAGATAAACGGTTCGTACTTGTCCATTTATCGTGATCTAAGGTGTCATCTTATTTTCGTAAAAAATTGTAAATTGCCTGCCTTTGTTGCGGGTGAGGTGGTCGTGGGCGGTTTGAGTTGGCAATAGACGAGAGTTTCATCCAGATCAAGCACTAACGTCTTGAAAAAGTGAGGGTGAAATGAGTGAAAAGCTGTGATAATTTACCGGATTTGCGCTTTCCGCTATTTCCCTCTGAGAACTACCCGAAAAGATCACTAAGGGTTACTGCAGCAGGATGAAATTACATACTTTGCCCGATTGACGTGCTTTTCATGAGAAACAGCCAATCGCTGTTTTTGCATATCAGAGAATTTCAGTTGATTATCTGAGTTCGTGATTATTGTTCTTTCGAATTTTTTCACTATATAATTCGGTATACAAACTTAGATTATTTGATACCACAAACATTGATTATTTAAGCGCTATTAAATTCTATTGGCACTTTATAGTGAGAGGCGCAAGATTAATTTATTTCATCAGAGCATTCCAAAATAGCAAAATAATCAAAGCTAAAGCGCTTCGATTCTAATTAATCTAATAAATTTTAAATCGAACCTTAATCTATTTCTGAAGGACCCGTTCAAAATTTTGAGTACCGCTGTTAGAAATACTGAATTGTCCTTGGAGATAAGGCTAAACCTAGAAGAGAGTCAATTATTTTGGGTTGTATTTGACTATGTAGCTAACTGAAGTGAAGTGATTTCTGAGCATATTGGCACCATTTTTGTGTTTTGCTTTTTTTTTCATTCTTGGAAGGATATATCTTAACACCACCCTAGCAATTTTCACGATCACTTTATAGATCAACCTCATTAACGATTCAAGTAAAAAAAAAGGGTTGGCTTCTTCAATAGCGGCCTCATAACAGTTCGCTTTTTGCTGGGCTTTATTGTCTGATTTCTTGAGTTATTTTGAGGGTATCCTGTCCTTAGTTCAATTTCGCAAGCCCTTTGTATGACCAGAAATGTCCATGAAGAAACGAATGATATGTTCCTTTTTTGGTGATTTTTCATTTTTTAAATGATTATATTTTGAAAGCTGCATTAAATAAGATACAATTGAATGTAATACAGAAGATCTGGGTGAACTTACTACAAACAATAGGCGTGACACCATTAAATAAGCTAATTCCTTTTCACGATGATATTGATTTTGTCTTGAAAAATACATTTTAGATTCACTACAGGCAGCTTTGGAACCAGTCTCTCCTCATTCAAGCCTTCTGTAATAACTGAGGATACCGTATCAAGCAGCCGGTTTTGAAAGTCTGAACTTTTCTCTTGTTGAAAGCCCGAACTTTTCTCTTGTTGAAAGAAGTTTTTATTATAAGCTTGCTGAAATTTCACAGTTTCGTAGCAAACTATTTCGTGATTTGGGCTCGCAGACCTCAAAAAATCGCAATATTTTCTTGACGTTTGAGATAAGCTAGCTCCTTGAGACCAGCTAAGCTTTTGCAGTTTTTTCGATAAGTTTTGATCTTCAAAATTCTCGTCAATTCCTTCGAAATTCGATTCTGTCATTTGATAATTCGAAGAGGAACTTTCAAAATTCTCTCTGCTTTTATCAACGACAGTTGACTCCGGTTCCAGCTGTGTCGAATTCGAGACGAAGTCGGGAGATTTCGGAAGATGATTTCTTTTAAAACTCTCAAAATTGAAGCCGACCGGACGCACATCCATTTTCTTAGCCATTCGCTTTAAGAACTTGGCAAGAAAAGTTAGCTCTTTATCCATTATGTCGCCTTCGAAACGTTTTATTAGAAGGAAATTAAGAGGCTGATTCTTCCCATGGAACGCCCAGTCCTATTCATAAACGATTTACTGAATGTAAATGGAGGAAGAATTACATCAATAAAGATCACTCTACTCATAGGGATTCCAAGGATACTGAGGTTTTTCACATATTTTCCTTCAGGAGTAACACTACAGTTTTCTCGTGAGAGAATTTTATTGAAAAACCTTCGAATTTGTAGAGCTTCCAGTACTGTTTCGGCATACTATGAGATTGAATAAGATTCGTTTCTTTCATTTACACAATATATTAATGAAGATTACCTCCTTTATTCCAGTTGTAAACAGCACCAGATTGTACAATGTTGACATTTTTCTAAGGAAATCTTGGAGGCCTGGTCTTTGAGCGATGTAAATCGTCCTTTCCTGTCCATCCATAATGATCTAAGAACCAGTTTTTTGAGTTAATGAATCATGGAGTATTATTCACCTTTGTCGTTATTGAGAAGCCGGAAAGTGGCTTAATCTTGCAATGGACGAGAGTTTCATCCAAATCCAGCACTAAAGCCTTCAATGAAGAGAGATTAAGCAAAAAAAACTGAAATATTTTTACTGGACACGGGCTGGTCATTGCCTCTGGATCATTACAGGGGAGACTGTCAGAACATTAATAAGCATCGAAGCGAATAAAAAGGTGGAATTACTTGAATTGTTGGGTATCTTTTATATGGTAGAAGGCCATTGTTGCTTGATAACTCTGATTGGAACTTCAGTAAACGAGTTAAATTTATTATGTGAAGTTTCTCTAAGTTAAAGTTCTTAAATCAACATTCATTTGGAACTCAACAATAAAAGTTATGTAAGATAATTAGATTTCGAAATCAGAGTTTTTTCAATTTTAAAAAGTCGAAAACTCTGGCTTTTATCTGGAACTATAAAAAATTAAACAAATAATTCAAACGCACATCCTTCACGTTGGTGCTATTTATATCTACAAATGAGAGAGAGAAAGCTTAAGCTTGAAATCGATCTTGCAATAGGGTACCCTGAAATTAAATCTTAGTTTTCTGAATGTGTAAGAGCTCTTCTACAATAAATTCCTCCAACCTAAATCATTGGTGATACAAAAAGCGTTTCGCTCTATCAACAGCAAATAACTTCTTTGAGCAAAAAACGAGAAGCTGTCATTGTAGGCAATTGCAGTTATATAATGCGCTCTATTCCGTAAATTTCCTATTATAGCTTCTCTTTTTTTTCAGTTCAGTATCAGCAATTTTAATTTAATTTGACCAAGAGAAAAAAGCTTTTGCAAAATTCTTTATTCTCATTTTCAGGTTCTGCAGGACCAACTTCTTCAGTATCACATACAGAGAAAATATCATTGGGATCGATATCTGGAAAAGATTCTCTTATCCTCAACATCACAATAATAAAAAGCTGGTTGCCGACTGATGCACTACCAATGGGCACCACCCTCTTAATTGCTTCAGTTTTGCTTCTTTTCTTTTTTTTAAAGAAAGGTGAACTTTAGCTCTGCTATGTTAAAGTAGAGGCACCGCCAAAACATCTAAAATAGATATGTAGTTTGCTTTTGGCTAAAGTATCCAAAACAGCGTTTACCGATGTTATTTTCTAACTTTTTTGGAGTTGTGTTGCAAACAACCCTTCAACTGTGATTTCAAAAGTTGCCTGTCTAAGATAGGTCTTTAATTGATCACGTCAGCGTTAAATGGTAATGAAAACTAACTACAATGTGGCAAATTCGTTCAGTTTATGTACAATCAAAAGTCGAGAACGCATTCTATTGAAAGAGCACTACTTTCCTTCTCCTTACAAATCCAGTATCCTCATTGTCTGAAAGAGCGAAGACACATATATCTGCTCCTTATCTTTGCAATAGGTTATTTCAGAGTTGGAAAACATTTATTCTTGGTATAATTCTTTATTAGATAGACAATTGTTTCAATGAAATACTTCTCAAAATTTTAGAAATGAAAAATAAATACTAACTGAAGGTATACTCAAAGTACTTGAAATAGATCACGAATTGAGTAGATTCGAATCAAAGAAGGTGTGTTCATCTTGCCTATTTAAATATTACAAGCTCTCAATTGACAATGAGATCTCAAAAGAGAATCAGAGTCCAGCAGTAGTCTATAAAATGCTGACTATATTATAATCAAACCAATATTAAATCGGAATTAACCTTCGAATCATGACAACGGCACTCCCGATGCTTCCGACTAATCTGCTCAACACTAAATTTTAGAGTGGAAAGCATCAAGCATTTTAAGAAAAGATTTATTCAACAGACAACTCATGAGAGTGTGTGCTTTGGACGAAAATTCGTAAGAAAACCAAAACAACGATTAATAAAGTCAAATCTTGTTGCTTGACGCTAGATTCTAGCTTTTAACAACAGAAAGAAAGAGCAATATAGATATTATTATGAATGCATATAGAGAATTAAAGATATTGATTACCAAAAAAAAGAAAATGAAACTTTTCAAAAAAATTGGATATATTAGAACCTATCGACTAACCGTCCCTTTAAAAAAATTAATCATTTAGCGTACTCAACTCTTTTTGTAAGGTTTTTCACCTTGTCTTGAAAATTAAACTTAAGATTCACGTCAGGAAATTTTGGAATGAGTCTCTCATCATTCACACCTTCCGTGATAACCGAAGTGAAAGTGTCTAACTGTCGATTTTGAGCATTCTCACCTAAATTTTGGATCGTTAAGTTTGTAGTAGCAATCTCCTGAAATTTCACATGTCGGACTGAGTCTAGGCTCGAATTTGTGAATTTCAGAAGATCAGTGCTCCTTGATGTTTTAACAAAGAGCCCATTTTGAGACCAATTGAGTTCTTGTAATTTCTTCGACAAAGTTTGATCTTCAAAATTCTCATCAATGTCTTCGAAATTAGAGTCCGTGCTCAGATATTTAGTTGAATCATCTTCAGGGTCTTCAATGTCTTTGTCAACCAATTGTGAATCCGATTCCAGTTGTTGAGGATATTCGGACGTCCAGGAAGGAGGCAGACACCTCGTTCTGCGGAAAAATTCGAGATGATACATGACTGGACGAACATCCCGTTTCTTTGCCATTACTGTTAAAAATTCAGCAAGCAAGGTTAACTCTCTGTCCAATATATCACCTTCGAAGGATTTTATTAATAGGATATTATTGGGTTGGTATTTCGTATGAAAAGGGGAGTTCTATTTTCAATTTAGCAAATCAAACACGATGACTGTTGGCTTACGTCAATAAATATAACCCTATTCATAGGGAGGCCAAGTATGTCGAGTTTCTTCTCACATCTTCCTTCGGAATCGAAGATACAGTGCTCTCGTGAGAGAATCAACTTGAAAAAATGACGGATCTCAACAGCATCAAGCACCGATTCTGCATACTTTAAACATGAAATACTTATTAGAGCATTGCTATTTGTTTGAGATTACCTCCTTTACTCCAGAAGTAAATAACACTAAATTGTATAGTTTAGACATCGTGGCGAGAAATTCCTGGAGACCAGGTCTTGGAGTGATATAAATCGGCATAAATTGCCTGACTTGTCCATTGAGAATTATCTTTAATGCCAAATTATTTCAATAAGCCATGAATTGTCTGTAAGTTACCTTTGTAGCGGTTGTAGAATCAATGTCTGATGTCGGACGACAGGAAACGAGGGTTTCGTCTAGGTCTAGCACTAGGGTCTTTTTGAAGGATGATTACAACTTAAGTAAATGGGGATAGTTACCGGAGCCGTGACGGGAGCCGAAAACTTTCTCTGCAAACTGTACGAAAATAATTACATGAGATAGCGAGTACAAAGGCTATTTACCTTGATAGCAAACAATGTTTCTTATTAGGATAAACCATTTGTGCTTTCGTTCTTATGAGAACTCTTTGTTCGTGTAATAATTTCTTCTGTTAAATGTCTGATTATATAATTTCAAACAATAAATGACAGTATTTTCAGTTCCGAACATGTAAATATTCGCCAAAAAATTTACTGAAAAATTTACATTCCTTAAAACCCTTGAAAAACCAATCTCTGGTCGGACTGAATGAATAATTAAAAATTTATTTCGCATTGAACCCTCACAAAGAAACTCAACGAATATTATCAGAGGCGTAAGAAAAAAATTAGAGTTTTTGGGAAATAAAATCTGCGGAAACAACCAATCATTTCTAATGATTTATCAAAATTATTAAATGAAAAAGCATTCTAACTCAAGTAGGTACTAAGACATTTTGTTTGAAAAAGTAGTTGCAATCTCTCCTCTCGAAGGAGCGAGTTTGCATTTGTCTAAATCTGAACAAGGGATAGTTTCATTAAATCAATCCGAACCTGGGAAAGATCGTTTGATTTGATAACAGAAAAAATATTTCAAAGAGTCAACCCGCATGAATTATGCATCAAGTGAGGCCATGTTTAGCTACAATATGTGTAAAATTCGCATGCTCCAATAAATTTGACGATATAGAAGCTGGATTTAGATGGATGATCCCCTTCGAAGCTTCTCTGAAGGAAAAAAGTAGTAATCATATTTCAAATGAGAATCCGAGAATCGCTTTTGTTTTTGGGACTACTGTCGACATTTCGTTGTTTTCAAGCAGCATTATCTCCCGCTGATTTCGTTTTTAGTTTCAATATCACCTATTGTGTGAAATAATAAAACCGATTCATTTGTAGTTTTCGCGTTTCGTGGCATCGGTGTTGAGGATTTATCCACTTCAATGAACTAACGTGATCTGTAAGACTAATCTATCCATTGATCATTTAATTATCAAAAGATGCATGAAAATCTTTTTCCTATTTGTGACTAGTCCCTACATCATCGATTCCAGCCTTTGTTTCGGTGCAAAGCAGAAGAAAATAAAACCCGCAATCATAAACTATGGCAGAGCTTTCAAAGCTATCTATCAAATCCACTGGCAATTTTTCTCTTTCTCTATAGTTCGATTGATGCATTGCTGCATCTGCTTTGACTCAATAATAACATTTATAGACCTCGTTTGAATGGTTTCTCCCGTTTATTACTCATTTTGTTTACGATATCTGCATCAACTACAATTACATCGATATAACCAAAGGTTTTTACAATTTATTTCAAACAGTCGATATATTTAAAATATTTAAAAGACATTTCCAAACTATCTTGGCGGGGGCTTTGCATAAGGAAAAGCTCTAACCGCCTTTGAAATGCACTTCTTTGATCCCCTTCTAATATCCCATCAATGCTCTCATAAACTCTTGGCAGGTGATGTATCCGTCTCCATCACCATCAACTTCTCTCACCATCTCATCGATTTCGTCATCTGATATTTCCTGCCCAAGGACTTCCATCGATTTTTTAAGGTCATCAGCAGAGATCAAACTATCACCATCCTTGTCGAAAAAACTAAAGTATGCCATAAAATCTGCAGCTGAGGCTTTGGGCTGGAATTCGTAGCTTTTCGACATAAACAATAAGAAATCCGAAAAATTAAGCTTTCCATCAGCATCGATGTCGAATTTATTGATCATTTTCTGGACGTCCAGTTCGTCAAAATTGTTGCCAAATGAGTTCAAAACAGCCATTAATTCGTAATTGCTGATCACTCCATCATTATCTCTATCGTAAAAGCGAAAAACTTCCTTGTATTCAGCAATTTGTTCTTGTGTGTACTGAGCAGACATTCGGTACTTTCTAAGTGAAGTTCTTTTTTTTCTTTGGATGTTTAATTTATAAAATGCGTGCTTGGATGCCAATTTATATTCGGATTTAAAAAAAAAAATTACCTTGTTGAAATTCATTTTTTCGTTTTTTTTGTTTTGTTTTTTTTTTAAATCGAAGTTTCAGAAGCGGATTCTGATGTGTTTTCAAATATAAGTATAACTCTCTGAAACAAAATGATCCTCACTAGGGTCGAAATGCTCTTGGTACAAAATAGCTTCGCCTATGCGTGTTGAAATTCTTTGCCTTCCTTCTGGTTGTCTCTCCATACAAGACATAAGATAGGCCGCTGCTGCTGCGAAAAATAAGAGGAAAAGTTATAAACCCAAAAAAGAAAAGGTGAAATCCTGCTAACAAATTTCATTAATACTTCCTTTATCACCTGTGAAACTGATGTCATTTTAAATATTTGCTGTATTTAAATCATAATTCAAAATTTGAGAACTTCTTTTGTAAGTTTTATAGTGCTTACTGCTCAATGTGTTTACAATATTAATTCAATAGAATATACTGGTCTATACTTGAATTTTGTAAACCCTATATTGAAACATATATATAACATAACATTCAATGCTTGAATAGATGAACTTCCTATGCAGCCACGAGAGTTTTAGAACTAAGTAACAATCCCCATGAATCGCATTCTCTAATTCTTTAATGTCCCATTAACGCTCTCATAAACTCTTGGCAGGTGATGTATCCGTCTCCATCACCATCAGCCTCTCTCACCATCTCATCGATTTCTTCATCTGATAATTCTTGGCCAAGGATATCCATTGACCTCTTAAGATCTTCAGCAGATATCAAACTGTCGCCATCTTTGTCGAAAAATTTGAAATATGTCATAAATTCAGCACTGGCATGAGTGGAAGAGAGATCGACGCTTCTCGACATTAACAGCAAGAAATCTGAAAAATTTATCTTTCCGTCAGCATCAATATCGAACTTATCGATCATTCGCTGCACGTCCAACTCATCGAAATCGTGACCAAACGAATTCAACACAGCCATTAATTCATGATTGCTGATTATTCCATCATTATCCTTATCGAAGAACTGGAAAACCTCCTTGAATTCAGCGACTTGATCTTCTGCTAGGTGAGGTGCCATCTCAGTATTTATTTTGTGCCAGCTTTTTTTTTTTTACTTTATAAATTCAGAGCAAATACCAAATATATACTCAAGTTTAAAAAAAAAAATTGTTCAATACGCCCTACCGTTTTCAAATTGACTTGTGTTTTTTTTATTCGTTGTAAATTTCGAACTTAGCGCATTACAATAAAAACTCATGAAGACGGAGGTGGTTTCCCGTGATTCAAATGAGGAATAAACTAATCTATTCTCTTAACCTCGAGCAAGGTGTTCCCATTTGGAATGAATAGAAGCTCAGAACCCACGTATGTAATGTTTTCTGACCAGCTTTTTAAATATTTTATTTGAAGTATTTCCGATAGCTTAAAACGTGTTTAAAATTCCAGCGTTTGATAGCATCTAAACGCTCAAACGTGTTTTCAGATAGACCATATAGCAGTGCTACTGGCACTAATCTCAATGAACAGAAATTATAATCTCAAAACAATAGTTTACAAAACTTCTTGAACCTATATCGACTTGAAACAAAAGAAATGCGTGACACAAAAAACAAAATCAATGTCCGCAATGAAATGTGCTAGGGAAGCCAACGAATTTCCACAATCTAACCGAATGGAATGTTGATTAAATTATTTGCACAGAGAAGATGCATTTTTGTTTTTGTTTTGAAAAAAAATTAAAATAAAGCAGACTTACCCTGATAAATTTCTGTTTAAGATCGGCTTTTTTAGTGCAACAACAATAATGGTAGATTCTGAGGATAAGTTTATACAAAACTGTTTGAACTAAAATTGCTTACACGATAGAAAAGTAATTTAGCTATTCATGTTACTCACAACAACGAAGCTTCTAATTATCCACTCTCCCTATTACTCTATTCCGTTTTGCTTTCCTCGATAATCATCTTTTCGTCATTTTTTCCTGATTGATTCTGCATGTCTTCTTTCACAACTCTAGATATAGCAAAGCATTACAATGGGCTTTTGAGTAGAGAACTGATACGCTTTCTCAGAAACAGTTGAAGGTTTTTCTCGTCTGTTACCTTTTTTCTTCTTATCAGCAGTAGGTTTCTCCTGAGAGCTATTTTCCATTGAGATTCCCTTGACAAATTTTCAAGCTTCATGTCACCAAGCTCATATTACCTCAGCTTCGAATCTCTGCTTAAACTCAAAATACAGCTTCACAAGCGTATAAGCATCCAATCCAGCATAATGCATCTGGGCGAGCCTCAGAGGTCTCATCTTCCAATTAGAAGTTTGTTCATATTTTGATAAAGGAATCTCTATTTTTTGTTAAAAAACCAATGAGTAAAGTGTTTTATTTGATATGTCTCACTCCAAGCAGTTAAGATAATCTCTGCCAAGCCCGATTTTTTGGCTTCTGGATACAATTTCTTGAAGGCTGCTTGGATATCAAATGCGTTTTCAATTTTCTATTATAGTCAAAAATGCATGAATCAGATTCAGCACACTTTTTGCAAGAATTACCAGGCCGTTGCTATCAGCAAAATTGAAGGCACGTCTTAGTTCAGCCAGATCAGAGCTAATCGTATGAGCTATCTATAAAAAGGGTAATAATCACAATCCACAGCAAATATTGGCTTTACTATCATGATAGTGGGGTCAGAGAAGAGATCATAAATTAATTTGGTGAACGTTGGACTCTTCGACAATGCGATACAGTCAAACAGAAAGACTTTCTCAGTAGTGGCAAGCTGAATCAAACAGAGCGTTGATTCCCCAAATTTCGTAAACGCGCCGCTAAATTCCGAATCAAATCCAATTATTTTCGTGTCCCTAAGCGCACTCTCAGCGTCAGTGTATTTCTTAGAGGTATCATCATCGATGAATATGACATCTTGATCGAATTCCATCTTGAATTTGTTGAAATTCACCGAGGTTCCTCTAGGCGAGTAACCTAATACTTCTTCTGTAGGCATGAATTTATCCGAAGTAAATAATGGGTTTTCTATATATTTGAATGATCTAATGCTCGGGTTTCCTTCGAAAAATGTGGATAAATTCCTGCGAACTGGCGCTGGGAAGAAGTTTTCTGCTAGAAGCTTGTGTCTCTCCGTGATCGATAACGCGATGTCTATCTCGTTTTTGTTGAAAAGGTCAGTGACGTAATTGCTGAGGATCTTTTTGTGAAGCCAGAATTTCTCTTCGATTTGCATCCATTCTTGCTCGTGGGCCCAATGACGCATGCAATTTTTTTCAAGAACATCGATAACCTCTGGATAATCCTCTGGATCAAGCTTAAATCTCTGGATGATATTTGCCGCTTTAGTTGCATCTCTTCTATCCATTAACGCTTTGACCAGTGACTATTAAATATGAATTTTTCGATGCTGCAAGAGATTTTTTACCTTTTGTAGCTCGATATGATCTGTGACTAGTGCTGTGGCTTCTGCGAGCTTGTCCTCGTTGAGAAGCGTCGTCATGAGAGGAGGAAGATTAAAGAATTCGTAGAGCTTAATATCTTTGATGATTCTTGTTGCTTCAGCGTATCTCTGCTCAGCCAGCATGTCTTTAACAATATCGGCGAGTCTAAAACGTAATGTTATTTGTATGATTAAGGAGAGGGATGTAACTCTTTCTTGTCGATTTTGTCTCCGATTTTAAAAATCTTGAAGAATATCTCGAGATTTTTGTTGTTAACTTCTTTCCAGTGTAGCGCTGCGATCTCCAAAGCGTCTACAGGAACCTCTTTTCCATACTAAGAGAGGTGAGATAGGAAGAAAAAAACCGAATTTTAGGTACCAAAAACGAACTGAGACCTAAGTAAAGTGCTTTAAGACAGTTTGGATGAGCCCTAAGGGTCTGAAATTTTTGATCAAGGGAAAGCACTCTGTTAAGGATCATTTGAACATAGGAGTTGGGGTAAGTGATTTGTATCTTTGTCATTGATTTGAAGAAATTATCTTTCATGTTCTGTCAAAATTAGATAGGTGTTATGGACTGTTTGAAGGAGATCATACATTCATTGGAGGGTTATCTTTGATCATGTACTCCAAAAATACATCCAGGGCTTTGCTGAGCTCGGTTGCTTGAGAATCATCAATGAGAACTGATTTTTTGGTCAAATATTGGTGATAGAATGGAATATTTACATAGGTCATCGAAGAATTTCAATCTATTATCGATCATCGTTGGTCCTTCGGATATGACATCCATTGAGATTTTACCTGTGTCACCTTCCACTTCCATGACGATTCAATAGATAATAAAGTGAGCAGAATTTATATGTTGAGTTAAAATTCAAGTTGTCAATATTTGAGGCCCTCCAATCAGAATCAAGGATAATTGCGAATTATGTGACATCTTCTGAAAACACGTGGAATTCAGTGTCTCATTTTTTCGAAGGATATCTCACTTTTTCTAGAGGTGATTATGATCAGCTTTGACTGATGATTATAAATGTTGCAAATATCTACGAAGCTGATATCAATTCAAGAGAGCGGATGGCGATGATGATGTGGCAGCTGCACCACTATCTAATTTCAGAGGCTTGCAAGTACTCTTGTCTGAAAATTCAGACAAAAGAAAGGTAATACACTCATCTTCATTTTAACCTTAAATAACTGAAATGTGCTGCATTGAAATTTAAGACAATTAAGAACCAATACCCCACGCTTCTTGCAACAAGTGAGAACTATTGATTCTTTCTAAGCTACCATTGCATTCATATTCGTATTCATAATTTCTGGATGTTTGATGGTGAGATTTTTATATTTGACTCATTAATGGCTAAGTACCTTTTGCCATCTATGAATAAAGTGACAAAATAAAACCTGTTTTCAGTTTCTAGGGAGACTGTAGGATTCTGAGTAAATTTCATTTGAAAATCGGGATATTTCTTTATTAGATGTTGCACATCTAAAGTTTGCAAACCAAGCTTATTGGGATTGCCCTTGCCTTTTAATGAGTCTCAGCCAATAATAATATAATGGAAATCCATTTTTTGGGTTCCAAAATCTCCTTCTTCAAAACAAGAAAACTTGTATATACCAAGAGAATAAAGTACTCTCCCTAAAACGAACGTTATCCAAGGTAATTACAATAATCTTATTTATAAGAGATTCTGAGAAGAAATAGCTCAAATCCTAAAATAAATTACTACTCCATGACGACTTATGCTAGACTCTTATTTCTCACAAATCAATAAAGACAAACCATCTGTTATTCTCACTTTCTCAGATTATTAAGCGTCTGTTATTTTGCTACTTGCGTGAAGTTCCAAAAAACCATTAACATACGTAAAACTCATATTGAAAAATGTTTATGGAAGGTGCTCGTGGATACGCAACTATTTTAAATATAAAACATTAAATTACCTTATGAATTTATTTGATATGAACTATCTGCAGAGTCTGACTTTGAGAAAAAAATTCATTGCTTCTCACCAAGCTCATTTGCCTATACCAGAATATTTTTGATTTTGTGTTGAAAAACCAATTTCAGATTCTTCACCGCAGATTTTATGAGAATATAGAATTTAACAATGACCATGATCATTTATGAGTAAGCGTAAGATGATGAAAAAATAAAAAGCAAAACAAAGTGACAAGAGATTAAGAAAGTTGTGGAAATGATACTTGACGCTTAGACAATTCTGATTCTGGAGAAAAAGTCTTAGCGCTTGAAAGATTCAATCATTCATCATTATTAGCTGGATGAAATAAAATTCGGGTTATAAAGACTGTTCGATCCAATTGACGCCATTCTTGTCTGAAAGATTGTATACAAATAAAATTTCGTACTTCATTCATGTTAATCTCTCAGGAGAGATCGAATTTGTCATCAAGCCCATGTACATTCTTGCACTGAGACGAAAAGAAAGCTCAATTCTGCTTTTTCATGGCAAAGCTACAATATTACGTGGCAACCTGTCAGATTAGTAAATTTCCTCTATAATGGTTTTATGCGAGTGAGATTTCCTGTCAGACAATATTTCTGTATAGTAAGCTTAAAATTGATCAATCTATAGTGTGTTATTCAAAAATACCCTAAAAATTGATAGAATCAAATTTTGACAAGTGACAGCGTCTTCTCATGGGAAATCAATCCAGCTCACAGAAAAGGTTAGCGAAAGAAAAACAAGCAATGGAGGAGAAAATGAGATACCTATATAATAATGTTGAATACTGGGAGCAGCACCCAAAAAATAACCAAAACACAACTGTAATCAAGCAATCAACATCAAAAATCACTTCCAGTCACATTGCCATCGCAACGACTCACGCCAAGAACATCGCTGCCTACATCAAAGAGAACAGAAACGGTTCTATGGTCTTTGATCCAACCAAAACCTATTTTTTTCGTTGTGGACCATGTTCAATGTACTCTACGGTGCCATATGTCCTTAGCTATGCTGAGACAATCAATCGTAAGTCTCTTTTATTCTGGTATCCCTATGACGACCCAACAAAACTCTCTGAGTTGCCAATTAACCTGCCGCCAGAGGCGATTCGTTTAGCTGAACCCAAAAATAAAGCCGCTTTAGATAAAGTTGGAGTGCTCGTCGTGCAGAACCAGACCTGGGGTCTAGTGATATTTCTCAATACAATGGAGAATTTGTATCGAGGCGAAGTGCTTTCTCATTGGAAAATCATACTTTCCTCGAAGTTTTTTATCGACTTGCTGAAACAACAAGCTTATTTTAACCAGGATCAGAACACGTTGATCAACAACATACCCTCATCTATCGATGACAAGCCCATTCATAAAGAATTGGTACCGTTCTTCGAGCGACTGTTCCCTCATCAGAAACTCGAAAGCGGTTGGATGTTTTTACGAGAAGCGTCATCATATGTAAAGGTTCCTACGCAATTGGAAATATATCCTCTGCTGGACACGGGCTTTTACGTCGACCCACAGAGACCAGGGGAGGTATTCACGGAAAATCAGATCCGAATGGATGTGATTTATATGCCTGGAGCGATCTTAGCTAGTGCGATAGGAAGCGGAAAGACCATTTCGACGATCGCGCTCATTGAAGCAGGCAAGCAGCTTCCCATGCTAAAGGAGCTAGCGAGAATCTGGCAAGAGAAGCAACTAGAAAAACTTCAGCATATATTTGAACTCGGAGAAAAGAGGAAAAAGCTCGATGAATTAGGTGTAGAGGGTCAAATATTGTATGAAGCAGCCCACAACGATGTATGGTCTGCCCAAACAGAGCTATTGAAACAACAGCAGCAGTTAGATGAGCATTTTCGTGAGAACCTTCATTTTGATTTCCAGAAATCTGATCCTCAGAAGGCCGAAGATAAAAGCGCGTACCAACAGCCAAACTACTTTGAAAAGCATCAAACTCACAGGCAATATGAGGAGGTTAAGTCTGAGGAGCATAAGAACCCCGAAAATCCAGAACCTACAAAGCAAGCCACAGAAAATAATTTCATCAAGGAAATTTTAAAAGCTGCACAGGCCAAAAATGACGCAGAGAACGTAAATCCCTTTGTTGACCTCGAGCCTTTCTTTGAAAATGCAGGCACGGACGGCCCAAGCCTCGTGATAGTGACAAAAAACATTCTTCAGCAATGGTACGATGAATTCCGGAAATTTAGTAAAAGTTTAAGGGTACTGATGGTCGAAAACGAGAAGGATTTATCAAAAGCTGAGTTAGTTAACTCCTCGGGCTCAGTGAGAGAGGTCTTGGAACTAGCCAACTACGATATCGTTCTCATTCACAGAGAAGCTATTGCGCAGATGCAGAACTCCTTAGGAAAGGGGAATACCAGATTGATTCGAGAGATAATGTGGAAACGAGTGATTATTGACGAGGTTCATGAGATAACAAACCAACTAAGAAAGTTTAAGAAGAAGAATCTTCACTTGAATACGGACCTGGTTGGAGATGCAGCAACTGCAAGGGACCTGATTTTATATCTCCAGCATGTAATTCGGAGGTTTACTTGGGGAATTACGGGGACTCCGGATAATTTGAATTTTTATCAAGGAGTCGATCCGATCTTCAACGTGCTTGACTACAAAAAAGAGGATCTGTCTCTAAGCAGCTTTAAGGCTCTTGAATACGCGTTTTTTAAGCGATCGATCAGAAAGAACGTCCGAAGCACTGATCTTCCGCCGCTAGAGAAGAGTACGCGTGCTGTAGCCTTCACTCAGATTCAAAAAATGGTTTATAAGGGGAAGATTCAATACGCCCTGGATGAAGAAACCGCACGAGAGATCTGCTCGCATCTCCTACCTGACTGGAATATTGACCAAAGCGAAGGAGAAGATAAGTTTTTGAAAGCAGCTGAGCAGATTCAAGAGCATCATCGAAGAGAGCTTGAGCTGTATGAGAAGCAAATTACGGAGAGTAAGGATGAAAAAGAGAATCCCTTAGCGAAAACACATCTGGAGAATCTCAAGAGCGAAGATAATTACTATACAAAGGTGATTCAAGCGCTTTCAAAGGAGAACTTCAACTGTCCGATCTGTCTTAACACAGATATTCCGAAGAAGGAGATCGTCTTAACAGAATGCTATCATATTGTATGCATTAGTTGCTGGCAGGAGATGTTTAAAAATTTGCTTGAGTCTGCTTGTCCGATGTGCAAGGCTCCTGTGATGGAAAAAGCTGTTATTATACACCCAGATTTTCAGCATTCAAAGGACAGCAAAATGCGAGTGCTGATGGATGAAATTAAAAAGGTGGACCCTCATGAAAAAATCCTGCTGTTTACGCAGTTTACGAGCTTAGTCAATCGACTGAGCAAGTTGTTTGAGAAATTAAATATTCCTTATATCGTGTTAAAAGGAGTGCCAAGTGAAGTCAATCTAAGTCTTCAGCAGTTCAAACAAGAGAGTTCAATTAAGGTGTTGTTAATGAGTATTGAGCAGAGTGCCAGCGGAATTAATGTGACGGAAGCGAATCATGTGTTCTTTGCGCATCCTATATTCGGAGTGACGCCTGAGTTTGCAAGCGTGACATACAGTCAGTGCATTGGTCGAGCGTATAGAGTAGGACAAACGAGACCAGTTTACGCGAAATTGTTCTACACGATGGATAGTGTGGAGGAAGACATGAAAAAGGCTTTTGAGGACGTTGAGTTTTAGAGTGATGTATTTTGTTGTTGAAATTTTGGGAGGAGAAAATACTCTTTACTATATAATGGCATGAGGAATATTTACTATTTTTTTAGAGGCTGCTCTAATGTTGATTGAACATCTGTATACATCTGTTTGGAGAATGAATTCTTTTTTCCCTTGGGAAATAAAATAATACCGGTTATAATTGTTACACGGACTTGGATAGCCTTGGGTCGAGTTACAAGAATAATCGTTGTATTGGGAGCAATCACCTGGCTTCTCATCTCAAATAACATGCAGAAGCGCTTTTGTGATTCTGTGAAAACTATGAAATGGCAATACCATTACATTGAGTGCAGAAGAATAATGAGTTACAAACACAAGCACAGAAGTATCTAGTTGTAGTTAATCCTTATTAGAGCTGAGGAAAAATAAGTTTTTAGTTATTTGCTGCGTTGCAAGGTGTCAAAGAAACAACCTGATATGTATAAAATTTGTATGCATGTTTTACTAGAAAGAAACTGTATATGAAGAACTTTTTTTTTTTTAATTAAAGATCAATAACTAGGGTATAATCTAATCAATTCAATTTTCTCGCACAAAGGCGCATTTCAAAAACTCGTTCAATAGCCTGACGGCCTTCGAATGCGAATCGTTCCAATCGCACCTGAACTCTTTTTTGACCTTGGATGCTAGAGCTGCGATATTCTCTTTTAAATCGAGCACAACAAACCCTTTCTTGCTTCCAAAATCAATGTCTTGTTTGAGGATAAACTCTCTCATTCTATACAGCAACACTCCAATATCCACTGTATAGCTCATCTTCGTAATATATCTTCCAAACCACAACAAAATACCGCTAAGAAGCTGATCTCTTTCCTGAAGGAAGCTGATATCGTTGATGTTGATGTCAGTCACACCGGACTTCAATATTTTATCCATTTGAAGATCAAAGAAGGTTCCAATGGTCCCATCAACAGCTGAGAGCTCTCGAGCAAGCTCTTCATAGATTGCTCTTAAATCTTTTTTGGCGTCCATCGGAGCAACGGCCTCGACGTCCTCACCGAGATAGAGCATCAGCGCATTCTGAGAATTCTCGAATTCTTCTTGCGATTTGGGAATATTATCAATGTCTTTGTCTGCTCGCTGTGGTCTGCCAGTTTTCTTTACAACGGCTGGCTTGGTCTTGGTGGATTCTATTCTCACGGTATTTTCTGGTGCGATTCCATCGTGGATACGTTGGATGTGCAAATAGAGAGCTGGATTTGACTTGTAGGATTTGCCGCATCCGCAGATATGGTTTCTCTCACCATCCTTGGTGTTGCGGGTCTTTTTTATCTTAATGCTACGGTCTTCCATGGGATTTTTTCCTCTGAAAAGAAATATTTATTGTTAGAGTGGATTTCATTTGGTTTAAATAGGCGATATTGGTTGATCAGAATTGAACAGAATTAAAACGAATCTGATGAGATTAAAGTAAACAGAAAAGAGAGCATTTTTGTAGTTCTTATTCGAAATGTTTCTGCGAAATCTCGCTGCTTATTTCCGAAAACAGAGGCCTTTCAGAAATTTACCGGCGAAATAAAGGACTACACTCTTAAATAAGACTCAGGCACATGAATTTTGAAATACCGCTCAGATTTACTAGCACCAGCCGAAGAGTGTTGAAGCATTAGCTGCAATTATTTGCTTTATCGATGGTGTGTATCACTTTCAATTGCAGTCTTGGATCCATTTGTATAGAAATAGTTATTGATTATTTGGCTGATCTCATCAGGTCGCCTTTGGATTGGATTCTATTCGAAATATATAGGATAGGGTTCCATTCATATTTTAGCTATTTCAGCAAAGCTCAATTAAGTACTTTCAGTATATTATCCTACAATTTTGAGTTTAGAGTTCTCAAAATTTCGAATCCTGCACATTGCCTACTTTTATCTGATGTTTTCTTTCGAAATTTGAAGTTTAGAATTCCTAATCCCTCGAAAATAATGAGTTTTGTTCAAAACATAGATATTCCACCGCTATATTCATGCTAGTGTATCACCTGAAGAATCTGCCGAAAAGCAAAAAGTCAAACTGTGATTGTCGGTTTATTCTTAATTTCCCAGTGAATTTAACGACGAATGCAAATTTAAATTATCTATCTGGTCTCTAAGATAACAAAATGCAACAACAGAGCAATAGCAACAACATCCGTGTAGTATGTCGATTACGTCCGCTAAATAAGCTCGAGCAAGAGATGGGCGGTCAATGTTGTGTAAAATATACAGAATCAGCCATCAGTGTCAAGGTATGCAACTACTAACTCCAAATTATCAATACTTTCTCAAATGTAGACCCAAGAAGAGGAAAACAACTATGATTTTACATTCGACCGCATCTTTGGTCCTGAAACCAAGCAAGTTGACGTTTTCAATTACGTCGCTCTCCCCGTGATTGACAGTAAAACAACTATTTTCATAAAACGCTAAAGGCATACTTTGAAAGGCGTGATGGATGGATTTAATGGGACTGTTTTCGCATACGGCCAAACTGGAAGCGGAAAATCCTTTACAATGGAGGTATATCAGTTTCTCTCACAATCATTTGCTGAATTGTTTGAAATTGCTGGTCTAGGGACCGTCAATTGATAATGACGAGTTGAAAGGAATTATTCCAAGGATGATGAGCTATGTGTTTAAGCGAATAATCAATGCAAGCGAGACTGTAGAATTCTCGGTGAAGGTGTCTTTCTTGGAGATATACAACGAAAAGATTCAGGATTTGCTGGATGGTAATCGATAGATTTGGATGCGGTTGTTCTTAAGTTGTTTACTTGCATCAATAAAGCAAGAAAATCGAATTTGCAGATCAAAGAGGAGAAGACCCGCGGTATCTTTGTGCAAGATGCTACCGAAATCTATGTGAGTAGCGCTGAGCAAATGATCCAAGTTATGAAAAATGGGTCTGAGAATCGTCGCGTCGCAGCGACGAGGATGAATGAGAACAGCTCGAGGAGTCATAGTATATTTATTTTGCAAGTGATTCAGAGAGATACTCAAACAGACGCGACTAAAATGGGTAATTTTTTTGAGATAAGTGGTTAGTAAAAAATCATGTGGCTTGTTAAAGGGAAATTGTATTTTGTTGATTTGGCTGGCTCAGAGAAAGTGGCTAAAACGCACGTTTCAGGACAGCAGCTGGAAGAAGCGAAGAATATCAATAAATCGTTAACGTGTTTGGGCAAGGTTATCAACGCATTAACTGAGAAAGAGAATGGATTCGTGCCTTATAGAGAGTCGAAGTTGACTCGTATGCTGCAGGAATCATTAGGAGGCAACTCTAAAACTACATTGGTGCTTGCAGCTTCGATGTGCAGTTACAATGACAAAGAAACAGTCAATACCCTGCGCTTTGGTAACATACTTGTAACCGTGTTGATATGTCATTGAAAAAATAGGTAATCGAGCAAAAAACATCAAAAATTGTGCCGTTGCAAACGTCGAGCGAAGCGCCAAAGAACTGAAAATGCTTCTTGAAAGCGCTGAAAAAAAGATAAAAGAACAAGAAGACATTATCTCTTCTCTACAAACTCAATTAGTCAGCGGCGTGACTCCTAAAGCAGGACCAAAGCATTTCATATTCAATGGTATTGCTCATCTTTTCGTATTAAGCTAAAGCTAATTGCTAAAAAGTTGAAGAAGGAAATACATCTCAATTAAACTCTATCCCAAGCACTCCAACGAACAGCTCAATGCATCTAACTAGCCAGTTCGATAGAAGAGATTCGAAAACTCAAATTCAAGCGCCTACACCCAAGAGCAGCTCATTGTCACTCTTGAAACTTCACATTCAAATCACGAAACTCAATGAAGAAATTCAGGATCTAAAGGCAACGAATAAGGAATTAGAAGATGAAATCGCAAACAAAAACCAAGAAATATATGAAGTAATGAAGAGTTTGTGTTGGAAGAGTTGTCTTATCATGGATACTAATTAGTTAAATGGAAAAATCATAAACTTTGAATCAGATTTCGATGAGATGTCAAAAAGACATATTAACCAACAAAGGGAATTCCAGGTCAATTTTGAGAAAATATGCTTCGAGAACCAGACGAAGACACATTTGATGAATAAACTCAGACGCGAGTTAACCAGATTAAGATCAGATCTACATTTTCTCCAGTTGAACAAGAATATGGCGGTTGCGTTGAAAGAGCAAAAAAATCAAAAAGCTAAAAATGAGGACGCTGAAGATCTTGCTGATGATTGCATTGGTATTCAAAACTTTTCCTTATTTTGCTTATTGTATCAAATTGCTCTAGTGGCTTCGATTCAGAAATGCATATTAAATATCCAAAACATCGAGAATGAATTCGAGAACGCAGCAAGCAGCTCATCACAGCAAGAAATGGAGCTTATGCGTCAGCATTTAATGCAAAGCCCCAGAACTGGCCGAAGATTATCTAATGGAGTAATTATCCTCATATGTTGCTAGATTTTAATCTTCTGATTTTCATCAGAAAAAGAGGTTGCCTACTCTTGACCATCTATCGACAGCCGCTGACGAAGAAGCGAAGTTTACAGTAATTTCTCCATTTTCTCTGGCTTCAATGTAAAATTGTATGATAGACTAATTCTGAAGAGTCATTGGATAAAAATAACATCGATTCTCACGAGAATCTGAAAACTGAAGACGATTCCACCGTTGATGGTATAAGTTGTTAGATGACTAGGAGCCTCAAACTTTGATAATAGAAGAAACATTTAATAAATTGATCGATGGGAGTGATAATTCGAAAGATAGAATCAGTCAGCTTCAGATGCTCATTATGAATCAACGTAAGACAATAAGCTCACTCACAAAAGCGAACGAAGAATTATCGAGTGCAGTATGATGATTTGTGTGAACTAATTTATTCATTGCATCCTTAGAGCAACTCTGACGCGAATCAAATCAACTTAAATATCATCTATTACAAGAAAAAAATAGCTGAGTTACAGCACGCAATACAAGAAAAAAGCAAAGAAAATGATTCGAAGACTGAGACAATGAAAAATCTATTGGAGGAGAAAATAAAAGAGGTTAGAGCAACCAAACAGGCCTATGAGAAAGAGAATTTGCAATATCTTCAGCAGGTAAATAAATTCATTTCTGCGGGATGTTGAATCTTTAATTCTGCTAGATTAATGATTTGAAGGTCCAAAGAGACAAGTTACAAAAGTATCATAGCTATTATCATTATGAGACTAATACTTCTTTAGCATTGTGATGGGGAATAACACGACGAAAAGAATTTATGAACTCGAACAGAAAATCAGAGATCATGGCTTCGAGCGACAGAAGGTATTTGCTCTTGGCTATTCTTGTGTGTTCATGGCGTTCTAAATTGTAGCTCTTTGAAGATTTGTTCAAATTAAGACAAGAAATCGACGAGAAAGACGATATGCTTAGTGAGAAGAACATTCAGATTCAAATCCTCCAGAGCAATTTGAATACATTGTCTAATCAGCTCGAGTCGATGAACTACCTCAAGAAAACTAACCAGAAAATGGGTAGTCAATCAAAGGCTACAAATCAAGTGCTGAAGCCCATTGATGAAAATACCAACGCTGAGAAGGGATCCAATAAAGATCTCGTTTTCTTTGATAAACATATCATTAATCCAATCAGAGGAGGTATAAATACTGTTTTGCTGATTTACCTGATTTATTTCTAGGTGGAGGCAAGATTGAAAATTTCGAGAGGAACAACTCGATAAAGCTGAACCTTAACACTTCAGTGAATCTTAATGACAAAGGCTCGTTTAAGAAGTTTGATGAAATCGTTCAAAACAACATTAAGCTCAGAAGAAGCTCGTTGAAACTGGGAATTCTCTTAGGAACCGAAGAAAATGATCAGAGAATGTTCAGCAAAATCCCCAAAAGCAAGGCTGAGCCAAGCAGTGTGAAGAGTTTCTTTGGAAGTTTTTTTAGTTAGACAATCGATTTATTTTTTTGGAGGGAGAAATATTGTGTATATAGGATGAAAAGCTGATATGTCAATATTGATGTATATCTAATTAACTATTTATAAAATTACTCTGCTCTCAGATTTCAATAAAGTTGTAATCTCTTCTCTCTCTCAAACAATGAATGATAACCATTATTTCTAACAACATAAGTAGAAGTATGTTAACATGATAAAGTTGTCAGTTATTTGAGAAGTGATTCTTCACGAAATAGTTCAAATGTGTTTGCGATTAGCCAAAAAAGATTGAATAGTGTATCTTTATTGTGCCGTAGCTTCGTTCTAACTCTTCCAGACATCTTTTTTCGTGAAGTTAACGGGTTTTCTGGACTATTCTACAGCCGAAGCGGATAATAGGGTACCAGTTTTAGGGTCCATATCGTATTTTATCAATGCTTGGATTTAAATATTTGAAGAAAATGAAGAAAATCGTTATAAAAAAAATTAAAAAACAACTGAATTTACTTTCGCAGAAAAAAGCATGGAGCCAGCAAAAAAAGAGACTGTTAAAAATGTGAAGGAAGATAAAACTATCCAACTCCCGTTCACCTTGTACTGCTCAGATAACTTTCAAAAGGTCAAGGCCGAGAATCCTGACTTAAAAATGGCTCAGGTGAAAAAGATTCTGGCTGATCAATGGACTGCTGCGGATGCTGATACGAAAGCAATTTACGAACAGAAAGCAAAAGACCAAAAGGAATGTTATAAAGATGACGTTGAGGCTGTATTTAAGGTTTTGAAAGAGCAGAAAGAAAAAAAAGAGGCCCAAGATGAAAGCAACGAAGTTGAAGACAGCAGTTCCAGCCTACAATAATAGTTGGTTGGATACTACTTTGAAATTTTAATTGAAATGAGACTTTAAATGGCTGCGCAAATTCCGAAAACTTGTAGAAAAAAGAATTCATATATATATTTATTGTCCAAAAATAAATATAACCTTTTCTGAAGTCTTGTGCATTCTTTTTTCTTCAATAATGTCTGGATTTTGTTTACAGCTGTATCACTTTCTTCTTAGCGATTATAAGAATACGTTTCCACATAAACCCTTACGAGTGAGATAACCAACTGTTGCAAGAAAGATCGTTAAAAACCATTAAGCTACATCTAATACAACTACAAATAAATAATAAAGTTTTGAGGAATTAGCCTGGGTTATTCATGGGCACTGAACGTAAGAGAATCTATTTTCATATTTTGTTACGTTCGAACAAAAATTTTATCAGTATTTTGTTATCTCTGCAAAGAAATATCTCAATTCTCAATTGATTGCGAAAAAATGAAGATTATGAATGTAAGGCGTCATAGATATTCAACCTACATGGGTGAGAGAAGGTTATCAAAAGGATACTTTAATCTTGAATCGGTGTGGCTCTTCGGACTTTCACGGTAGAGGAAGCTGTCTGACGTTTTGGGACTTTGTTTCAAATTTGAACTAGCATATGGGTTATACCCAGGTGAAGATTGGAGATATAATTGCTCTTTTCCAGGACTCTCAGTCTTCAAATACAAATCACCAAAGCGAGAGTTGTCTAGACCAAGAAAACTGTCTTTCCCGCTTTTCCAATCGTTGAGGTTGACATAACTGGGCCGAACCCCTCTGATCTCTTTATTCCCAGCCGATTTTACAGAAAGCGTACTCGCGTTCTGGAAGCTCGTATCAGTCTCATGTACTCTGGGAGAATATTTCGAGTGAAATTCCGCTGTAGGTAGCGGCATGTCCTGAGGATTGTATACTCCAGACGTCGCTAGATTATGGGAGACGTTCTTAAACTCAGGGACATATCCTTTATGTTCATAGGATACGGGGAATCCTTGCTGGATCTGAGATAATCTCAAATCAAACTCAGTAGGAGGGAGTCCATAGTACCTTTCATTGAAGAGACCAGTTTCTTTGAGCTTCGCAAAATAGGCTTTTTGCTGTGCAGGGTCTCTCCAATCGAGGTTATTCCTTGCCTTTGCAGCATTTGAAATCCGCTGAATTTCAGGATCTTTAAAATAGAGCTTCTCTGGGTTGTAATTCGGATTTGAGGTGAGCTTCGAGTGCGCAATTTGGCTTTGCTTGAGGTTCTCGAGGTAGCCACTTATGTTTAACTGGCTCTTCTTCAGCGGAGAGGTCTCACTCTGATAGTAATTTGAAGTGTCAAGTGGTCTAGGCTGATAGGTTGGTTCTTGATATCCTAAGTAAGGCGTCACATTGGTCATTGTCGGGTAGGTTGGGTTGTGTTGAGGCAGAGACATTGGCTTGGAATAATCACCTAAGTTGAAGTCTTGGGCAGAAGTTGGATCCTTGTGGCCTCCAGGGTGCAGGTCAAAAGGTGTTTCTGATTGTCGAGGAAGAGTGAAGGTTTTAACTGAGACAGACGGAGTAAGCTTGCTGTCTGTGAAACTTGTTACTCCATATCCATTGGTAATGCTTCCAGGAACGTTCTCACTCAGACGGTGAGCTTGAGGAACGTCCTTCATCGAAGGATAATTCGGAGAAGAGCCTAACATTGAGTGGGTTCTTTCGTGAATAATATTTACGTCGAAGAATAAATTTTATTTCTAAGTGTCTGCTAAGGATATTTTACGAGTCTTTTGGGAAATAAATGAAACAATTTTGAAGTAATTTTTCTATTTGTAGAAATAAATAGCAACTTACATAATACATATTAATCCTCATTGACTCTGGAGGGTAAGAGTCAATTCATAAGTAAAGTTATTCATGAAATTATTTTAAGTCCCAATCTAATTCATCATTATAATTTCTATAATACACATTGAGGCTAATTTTAAGAGCTGTGCTTATTGCTTTCTAATTTTGGTCAGTTTCTTTCAGCTTTTCTTTTTTTTCATGGGAACTTTATTCTCTCTATCAGCGGCTTTTTTATTCTCTCTATCAACGGTTTCTTTATTCTCTCGATCAGCAGCTTCTTTTTTCTGTAAAAGCCGAAGACTGTGAGCTTTTTTCGGAGTCTCTATTTCTGCTGCTGCCTTCCTTTTCAGCCTTTTCAGCCTTTTTAGCTTCTTTTTCGATTTTTTCCCTGAGGACCGCTTCGTTTGCTTGTTCAGCAGATCTGTCTTTTCTGGCTTTGGAATTTCCGACTTGTCTTGAGGCAAATGCTGATTCTTTTCCTCGTCTACATTATTGGGATTTTGTTCTTTAGTGACACTGCTTTTCAAAGGAGCAGAAGGAGGTTGAAATTGCATGGCAATATCTTTTTGGGTCGCTAAGTTGGGCTCTAATTTTTGTAACTTGCTCTCCTGATTTTTGCTTTGAGAAATTGCGGTTGCTGCATTTGAAAGCATTGAAGGAGTAGCAGCCTCTTGTTTCGTTTGCTGCAGAAATGAATATGGATTCGTTGGCTGCTGTGACAACGGCTCCGGTTGCATTTCGCTAAGAAGAGAATTCCCTGTGCTTGTTGGTGTCATAAAACTAGGATTTTGATATCCATACCCACGCATTGGAACTCCCAAATCTAAATCAAAACAAAAAATTTGAAAGGCTCTTCTCAAAGCAAATAGTACTTGGCATTCGGAAGGGATCAGAATGCTGTCCGAATTGCATCCATGGCGCATATCCATACATATTACTTGGGTTAGATCCACTGATACCCATAGGCGCCATCGGTTTGCTAAGACTTGGCTGCTGCTGCAGCGGTTGAAAAGCCTGACCCGCTTGGAGACTGCTATTCACTGTGGTACGGCCGAAGCTGGTATGAGAATGAAGTAAATTCATAGCACCTGGATTGAGCAATAGGTTCGCATTCTTATCTGTCCGCCAGATATTCGTAAACCTCTTGTCGAGTTTTTCCTTCATTTGGGGCTTGAGATACGAGAGCTTGAAGGGTGGATGCCGAAAAGTAATCCTGATGAAAGTTAATCAGTACTGAATGGACTTAGCATAGCAATTACTCTTGAGACTGTGTCTGGCCAGCGTGATATAAGATGTAGTTTTTCCTCGCTAAAGCATGGGTAAAGGTCGGTTGAATCCCTAGTGCTTTTTCATAAAAAGCAAGAGCGCCCTCGGCCTGTCCATAGAGTTCAAGCAAGCATCCTAAATTGTAGTAATTTTCTGCAATCGCTGTGTTCAATTTGAGAGCCTGATTAAACGCCTCAAACGCTGCCTTGAGCTGGAAAAATAGAGTTGATCAGTTCACATCAGAATAATGAATCTACCTCGTTCATCTCGGCAAGAAGAACTCCAAATGAGCCCCAGTAGAACGAAACGAAAGGTCTTTTGTTCAGGCAAAACTGATATAATTTATAGGCGAGGTGGTAGTTTTTCTGTTTCGCATAGCATCTTGCAGTCATATAGTCCAATTCACCCTCGTCGTCGGTCTCTTGAAGTTTCTCTTTCTGAAGATAACTTAAAGCCTGGACCTGCATTATATTATGAGACAAACGCAATCATATATATTTTCTACTGGGTCTTCCATTTGAAAAAATAGCCACCCAATAAATTTGTGGGTAAGCGGGTTGCTTTCATCAAGGGAAAGTGCGTGCTTATACATCCTCAGAGCTTCTTGAAACTACAAGAATAGAAGATATATCACTGGGGCTGGAAGAATTACGTTGCTTTTCTCTTCAAAGCATCTGCCGATTGTGCAGAGAACTTCAACGGCTTTGGGGTTATTAAACTTGCCGACAAGGACTGCGTTGCTGAGGAACTACAGGCCATGGTTTTAGTTAGCAGAGCAATGAGGGTAATTACCTTGAGGGCTTCATCGTAGTCAGTTTTAGCTTTGAGTATGTAACCGAGGTGATAATAGATTTCTCCTTTGAGAGGAGAGGTCGCACAGAAATTTAGACCAGCTCGGTATGCCAACTCAGCATTCTGGTAGTCTTCAACCTAGAAAACAAAAGTCTTTAATCTATTCGATGAGAAACACGTTACTTTCTCACAAAGAAGTCCAAACCCATACCAAAATCGTTCATCCCGCTAAATTATAGATGTCAATTGAAAACAGATAGATGAGATAGAAAAAGATACCAAATTTCCTCCTGACACACTCATCGCTCTTTGGTATGCTTGGAAGGCCCTGCAGCTCTCATTGATCATGGAGTAGCAGTGTCCGAGAGACGTCCAAGTTGCTACACTATTGGGGTTCGATTCGAGATTTTTGTTGTATAATGTAATCGCCTTGTTTTCGTTTTTTTCAACAAAACCAAATTAGTTATATTCTCTCAGCCATATCCAGCTTACCTGATAATAATCGCCTCTCTCAGCACTTAGATCTGCTAGTTCAGAGAGCTTTTCATAGTGCTGACTATCTGACTCATTCGGCCATCCGTCCTTCGAGGTCCTAAGGATTATTTAATAAATTAATAGGTTTTCTTTACTGTTCTGTTGACATCGCTAAGTCCCGAAGTGTTTCCTGTTCTCCGCTGTCTCGGCCCACGGCGATGGCCTTTTCTTCATCAATACGAGCGAGGTGGTCTTGTTGGAAATTGCCATGGGTCTTTTTGTCTGCTTACATGAGATAATAATGGACTCAAGCTTCAGATACTAACTACGGTACTTTTATGCTCAAGGTTTCGAGTGGAAATATCGTCGTTTAATCCGTGAGACAGCACGTCAGCTGCCAACGACCCAGTTTTTTGGGGAGGCGCTGTATTCCCTTGAGTTTGAATGAGGGACTTCGGGGTGTCTTGCGTAATTGTCGCTTTGGGTAACATTTTTGTGCTATTTGATATTGCTGGTTATTTTTGAGTATTTAAAATAGTATTCTTGGTACTACTTGGAAGATTTAGAAGGGCAACCCAGATTTTGAAAAGAATTTTACTGGTCCTGGAAGCCAGTCTAGAATCCAAATTCGAAGAGCAAAATAAATTAAACGAAATAGTATCAATATACTAGACATTTGGTTTGACCAATACGGTGTAATGGAAATAAATTGGGGCGAAACAAATTGATCCGTAGGTGCTGAGCCGATGAAATTCGTGATATTTGAGATAACAGTATTTAATGAGATGGAATATTTTACGGCTATGAAAAAAAGTTCTCTGAGTCTAAATTTGAATAGTTTATGGGCATAATGCACTCTAAAAACAAGCGAAATGAAGAGAGAGGAAGTAAAATAACCTCCCCATGCGCTCTCCCTGGGCTATGGAAATAAAATAATTTTTTAATTCTGGTTGTGATTCTAGAGTAGCATGCTGGCCCAGATTCATTTTTTCAGTGATTACCAACAAAGAATTGTTGGCATCTCGAAGCTTTTCACTGAAATATTATTTTACCGAACTGTGCTTTCAGTAAATAGCTCTAAACCCAAATCCAATTTAAATTTAAAACCAAAAGTTTGAGCCCAGTTTTAATGGCATTGAAACAATTTTTTACCTTTCACCTAGGGAGCTTTTGCTCGACGTCAATATGGAACACACATTCGTCATAGAAAAATATCACAAGCCATGCTTTCTCAATATTTTTCAATCAACAATTCAATCAAAAAGTAATTTTATTTTTGTATTATCAACGTCATGATTGCCTCATTCCGAAGGTCCTAGCAAGCCGTTTCAAATATGTGGTGAAACATATTATTTTAGGACAATTTCATGAAGGTTATCAATTCATATTTAGAATCCCGTAAGATGCTTGACATTAAATAGTATGATCGATCAGTAATTATTGTGCTTATGAAGTGTTAATAACGCAACTAAGTGTCACATTTATTTCACAATAAAATAAAAGCTCATGGGTTGCTGTCAAAGTAGAGCAGGAGAATTCGTCTTAGAGAGCAAAAGTCTATTAATTACTCAAATACAACTCATTCTAAACAAAACTAGTCGACTTGACCTACTCTTTCAGAGACACTATCCTGAGGAAAGGTGATTTTTACAGCCAATATGAATTTGTTAGAGAACTCGGACAAGGTATGACTCTTCCCATTAGTCATTATCTCCTTTCACCATCCTTATCATAGGCGCTTTTGGAATGGTCGTCGAAGCGCGTCACAAATTAAGCGGACTCTCTAGAGCAGTCAAAATGATATCAACGAAATCTCTCACTGACACTGAGAAAAGTCGAGTGCTTCAAGAGATAGAAATACTTAAAAGCCTCGTAATAAAGCTCTATATGGTTGTTTGAAGTGCTGAACGTTTAGGATCATCCTAACATCATGAATATCTATGAGTATTATGAAGATGATGAATATTTATTCATTGTGGGAGAGATTTACCGAGGTGGCGAGCTTTTCGATAGAATGATATCCGATAGTGTTCACAGCGAATCGACTGTTGCACATATTATGAAGCAAATTCTCAGTGCAACGTTTCATTGTCACCAGAACAACATCATCCATAGGTTCGGACTCCTAACGCAATGTATCTCACACTCATTTAATGCCACAGAGACTTGAAACCTCAGAATATCCTATTCGATGACGTTAAAGAGAACGCTATAGTGAAAGTAGTCGATTTTGGTGTATCTGCACACATTGAGCCTGGAAAAATGATGAACCAGACTACAGGAACGGTATTCTCTCAAACCTTTTTTCATTTTAATTTAATTGCTCTTGTCAAAGCCGCTTTTCATGGCTCCGGAGGTGTTTAAAGGGTCATATAATGAAAAATGCGACATTTGGTCTTGCGGGGTGATGCTTTACGCCCTTCTTTCAGGTCATTTTCCTTTCAAAGGAAATACGAAAAAAGAGATGATGTTCAATATACTGTCAGGGTCCTATGGCCTTGGAGGACCCGAATGGGATCGAGTGTCTCCAAGCGCAAAAGCCTTTCTGAAACACTTGCTCTGCTATGACCCGAAGAAACGGTACTCTGCCGGACAAGCACTAAAGGATCCTTGGATCGTGAAGTTAACTGCTGAAAGCGCTGCTGAGACAGAGAAACTCGCTGCGGAGGCTCTAGCAAATCTGAAATCGTTTCGAGTAAGCTCATCCATCGCACGGCTAAAACATGCAATTTATCCTCTTTATTTCGCCATTCTAGGCTAATAAAAAGCTCCAAGAGATGTTTTGGGTGTTTTTATCGTTTCATTTTTCGAAAAAAGAAGAGAGAAATAGATATTTGAAAGTTTTTCAAGAGCTTGACAAGAACGGAGATGGAACTTTATCAGTGGATGAAATCGTGAAAGGTATAATAAATCTGCAGGAAAATCCAGCTAATCGTTTTTTCCAACTTATAGGGTATCAGTTAGTCAACAAATTTTCGACGGTGCCGGTGAATATCCAAGAGATAATTCGTATGGTGGATACAAATCAGAACGGTCAAATTGACTTCACTGGTAGGATAAGACTTTAAGAAATGAGGTATTGAGAAATGATATCTAGAATTTGTGGCTGCCACTATGGAGAGGAAATCGTTGCTCAAAGAAGAGAGATTACATCAAGCATTTGACATGTTCGATAGGGTAAATTCATGATATGCTCTGGCGGTAGCTTAGATATGACTAGGATGGAAATGGTCAGCTAACAGTTGATGAGATTAAAGAGCTGTTCGGTCCGAATGAGCATCGAACTTTGAATGATCAAGATTGGAAAAATCTGATTCGGGAAGTCGATTTGAACAAAGACGGACAAGTAATTGGACTAAATATTGTGATCAATAATCGAAACCTTTTAGATTTCTTACTCCGAATTCAAGGATCTAATGCTCAAATTTGCGAGAGAACAAGAAAGTTCAGAGACGAGGCCCACTCATTCATAGGATATTACTTCGTTTGTTACAATATTTGGATGTACACCATGCTTTAAGATTCATCACTCTATTAAAGAATTACAAGTTAATTGTTAAGTCAGAAGAGAGGTTAAATTATTGACTTCTGGAGATGAGTGATTGAGTCGAGTGGTAAAAAAAATATTTATGAGCAATTTTCGTTTAGGTGTCTGTCTAAGTATGAAATCATAAGATACCAGACCTACCCTCACCTCGATTGGAAATGAATTAGTAATTTAAAATAGGAGGATATTTGATACCCTAATTGTTTTTCGATATCAACATTATCTAAACTATAACGTGTTAAAATATCATCTTCTGTCATGAAAGTCTGATGAGAGAGTGTTTGACTCGAGGAATCAGAAATTAAAATGATATTTAAAATAACTCTAACATTTTCAAGACCAAACTTTCCCAAACCTAACTGCAATCTGTAATACTTCCAAGCATCTGTTTTATTGACTAATTGACTTAGCAATATGTTCAGAATAACCAAAGAGATATTATATTCCAGAAACTGCTGAAAGCTCCAGGAAACAATGTATCTAACTTCTTCTTATTGGTATCGTAATAATTTGAAATCTTCAGACTTGCTTTGATTGTTCATCGGTAAATCCTAGTTGGGCTTCAGTTACCTATGGTAAATTTTTTCATCTAAATTGACATTCATGCGTCTCTGGATAGGCATCTTCATCTGCCTGGTGTGCGCTAGCAAACATCGAGTGATGGGTGTTCATATAACTATGGTCAAGTAGACTTAACATTTATTATTTTGAACTTATCATTACAAATAATAAATGGCTGCAGGTCACTTGCTCTTGATCGGTGGACTAAAAAGCAATTGATTGCGATGATAGCAGGAGGAAACAAGAACGCCACGGATTATTTTGCTAGTGGTGGGCTGCAAAAGCCTTATGATTACGGTTCTGCTCTCTGTCAAGAATATCGGAAGGAATTAGAAGAGAAAGTAGTTCCTATCATCAAAATCGCTTGCGTCTTAACGTTTCCATTAGGTTAATGCTCGAATGGATGTAGGAAGCAGTAGTGAAGGCATGAATTCCGGATCTAACAGCAGCAGCACGGAGCAAAGCAATTCTGAAGCAAATCCTACAACTACCAATACCGATAACAAAGAGACTGAAGCTGCCGACGCGGAAAAAGAAGAGACGAAAACAGAAGATATTGAGAAAGAAAATGCTGAGAATAAACTTACTGGTGCACAGCAAACAGTAGAAGGAGTGTAGTCCAAGAGTATTAATATTATTAGCAACTGTTTGTTAACATTTCAATCAGCAGCGGAGGGTCAACAAAAATCATTTGAGCAGCAGTCCGGAGAAAAGGTAGCTATTAAATCAAAATTTTATAATTATTGTGACCAATAGTTGGATGATCAACCAATCAATTAGCCTAATTCAAACTCCAATGATAGATACGTTAAAAACACTTTTTTATCTAAAATCTTTGAGCCTATAACTTTGAGGATATTTTGCTAGCAGAATATTCAATATTTTCAAGAGTACGACAAAGAAATTTATTTGAGGAGAAACAATTGAATTTAAAATTTGGACCAAAAACAAACTACGGACTATGATATCATTCCTTTTAAAACAATTGCTGATAAAATTGGCATTATTATGTGAAAGGAAACATGTCTCTTATATTTCTAGAATCTGTAATTTGTTTGGAGAACCTGGAGAAATTTCATATGTCAGACTTTTCGTCTCATATTTTAGCAAATGTATCCATGAGTTCATATCATAGATCTCATTAAACTGCTTGACTTGTAAATGCCTCGAAAATTTAGCATTTGAACTCATCCTGTGCCGCGTAATGCTAAATGAAAATCTTTCAAGTCTTACATGCCGGGATTTTACGATCATTGACCACATTTGAATTTTTTCATTCAGTAAATGCAGTAGGAATCAACGTTCTCATAAATTTGTTGGAAATCTCCACGATATTATCAAAACCAATTACTTAGCCATTTTATACGGAAGCACCTCTAACAGCATTTCATATTAGTTTCCTGAGACAATCAATAAAAGCATCCTTGTTCATATTACAATCATAGTCAAATTAATGTTCTAACTTTTCGACCTATTTATGCCTCTTACTGGTCTCCATACAAAATACCCAATGCATCCAAACCATCTACTGTTATTACACACATAATTTTGTAGTAAGGGACAAATTTTCTCAGAAAGCCGTTGAACAGAAGCCTGTTCTAATAAAGAATTTAAAATTTTGATCCTTCGATCCAGTTTTTTATGCGAAATCAGAATCTACTGATTTTGGAACAAACCATCTTCTTTCTCAATTAAATAAAAAATTTCACGATTGCTTCGTAACCCAAGAACACACACACGATCTATTTGCCATAACTCAACTAATGGGACAAGATATTTCTACCGAAAGTGAGGTTTTCCATAACAAATATGACGGAAATCCTGCGCGATACATCCGTGAATTAGACCTCTCTCAAGCAGAGTCTATACGACAACGACTAAGTACTTACCCGTTCATTTTCTCTTTCTCATCTCTTTTACTCTTAGTGAGCGATCCAAAATCACTGTCAAGGCTGGCAAAGCCAATATCGATGAATTACAAGGCGATTTTTGTTGAATATGATGCGGAAATTCGCGTTGAGATCTTATTCATGGAAAACGAGGAAGACCTTACTGTAGGCTGGCTGATGAGCGAGACCCTGCGGAAGGTGACTGAGTACACGAAGAAGCATGGGTTGGTCAGAGATTTTTCAAATTTTGTTGCGCTAAAAACAAAAGACAAGAAATATGCGATCGACTATTGGCTGAGCAATAATGACCGTCACATTGCCATGCTGAAAGACAGAATGACGCTGGTTCCGTTCTTTGCAGATGATCGCTATCGATTGTCAGACCAAAAGATCACGATTGATTACTTCGAGATCTTGAAATTGATAGGAGTGGGAGGATATTCTAAAGTTTATATGGGTAATAGGAAGTTACTTGGCGTGATTGAGAGAAAATTTTTATAGCGAGAAGAAAAGATACAGGGCAGTTCTACGCGATAAAGGTGATATCGAAGGCCGTCATGATTAAAAAAGGCAAAGAGTCCGCAATATTGAAGGAAAGAAATCTCATGACGCGCATGGACCATCCGTATATTGTCAAATTACACTTTGCCTTTCAAACGGTAAAGCCTCGAAGATTTTCGTTGCTAATTTTGAGTTCAATTAGGAGGATAAACTTTTCTTGGTCTTGGATTTTCTGCCAGGAGGGGAGTTGTTCTATCACATCCGCAAACAGAGGCTCTTCTCGGAAAAGCAAGCGAAAGTATATGCCGGAGAGATCCTGCTGGGACTGAACTATATGCATCAAAATAACGTGATCTATAGAGATTTGAAAGTACGCTTTTCCTCCTAAATATGAACTAAATGTAAGCTGGAATTAGCCCGAAAACATCCTGGTTGATATGGATGGGCATCTCTGTCTAGCTGACTTTGGCCTCTCGAAAGAAGTAGCATCTAGTAATGACCTCAACTACACATTTTGTGGCAGCCCGGAGTAACAAATATTGGTTTCCTCATAAGCTAAAAGTTTCTCATTTCTAAGATATATGGCACCTGAGGTCATCGCAAAAACGGGTTATAACTTTATGATCGACTACTACGCGCTTGGCGTCCTAGTGTATGAGCTTGTGGTCGGCGCTCCGCCATTTATTCGCACAGCGAATGGAGACCTTTTCGAAAAAATCCTCCAAAGAGATGTGTATTTGCCAGGGCATCTGTCCTCGAAATGCAAAAACTTTTTGCGGTCCCTACTGAGAAAAGATCCAAAGACAAGACTTGGAGCCCAGGGAATAACAGAAATATTCAGCCACCCTTGGCTCAAGGATTTGAATTTTGGAAAAGTCATCCTGAAAAAAGTCCCGGTGCCAGTCAAGCCAGATCCCTACAACCTCAACTTCGATAAAGAGTTTATTGATGTAAGAACGACGGGCTGTGATATCAAAGCACTTGGAAATCCCGACGAGAATTCAGTCAGTCCGAATAAATCTGCTCTCAACAGCAAAGCTAGGGAGCGAGTTGCTAATTTCTCGTTTTATTCAAATCTCGAAGAGCCCTTGGACAAGTTTACTGACGCACTATTTGAGGATCTACAAAGCTCGCCACTTCTCGATTCCATAGGTTTTCAGAAAAGATCGCTGATTGGTCTCCAGAGTCCGGTTAATAAGGATAGAATAAGAAAATTATTTGAGAGCAAGGTAATTGGAATTTTAATATTGAAAAATTCATTATTATTATAGGGGATCATTTCAGGCTCCGATAGGAACAGCATGATAGTACCCAGTACTCAAAGCAATATTCGAAAGTCGCCAGGTCGTAATTCAGATCAAAGCGAGGCGAGAGGTCCAAAGTTTAACTTGGCTCGAACGAGTCTTCGTCCTGAGCTTCTCCGAGGAGAGAGCCAAGAAGAAGAAAAAAACGTCTCTGACTTAACTCCAATTCATCGAGTCGAATTAGCTAGCAAAGGACAAATAGATTTTATTCAGCCGTCTCCAAAACTATCTGCTAGCAATATCCCGAATCAAGACCACTTTGAGGCTGCTCGAAACTCAGCGAATCGAATGGAAGCGCATTTGAATACTCAAGCCAGTGCTGGTGACAGCAATAGAGAGAGACCGTCCCCTTTGGGTAAGAATGCGTCTACGCAGAGATCATCAAACCCGAATTCGCTGTTCTCGTCAACAATGAGTAATAATTTTGCCAGGTTCAATGGCTCTCCCTCAAGACGGTGCAAGTTGTCAACGACAAACGACAGCAACCTTGTCAAAAAAATAGTGACTAATCCCAGCGATCTCGAGTCTCCACATGACTCTCCAAGTATTTTTGAGGAAAAAGTCAAACGGCTCAGGCCTAAAAGCACCGATACGGAGAGAACCTTCGATGCTGAAGACATCGAAGAGAATGATACAAATGAAGCGTCATTGTATTCAAAGGCGACCCGCTACGTGAAGGATCCTAGAGTGAATCTCCGTAACCTTAACGGAGCAGGGAAATCGATCTTCAACCGAATGTCGAAGGATTCTGACAGAAAAGAACTTCATCAGCCTTTGAAGACTTCAAATATCGTTGAGCCTGGGCTCCTTCTCAAATATAACCCAGACGTTTATCCTAAGAAAAATAATTCTGAGGGTGAATCTGCCAGCCAGCTTGAATCGAGATTAAAGCTTGATAAGACTCTTAGCCGTCCAGACGAGCTCAATTTTTCAAGGCCTAGCGCACAAAAATCGAATTACGTTGATTCTTCTCTGTATAAAATCAGAATGCACGCCGAGCCATCTGAAAGCGAACATTCCCCTTTTCAAATACCAAGCACGACACCGAAAAATCGCGATGAGAATTTGAAATCAAGTTATGATATGAGGGTCCTGGATAAGAAATTTTCTTAATTGCAGTTTTGAAATCCATGTATATCTTTTCGAGGAAAGACTCGAAACTGATGCAAGTTTTCCAATTAAAGCTATCTATAGTTTGTTTTGCATAGGCATAACTGTGCTTGTTTAACAAACAAAATTAGATGTATGTATATATACTATCAACGCACTATAAGTTAACTGTAAAAATCTTTGAAATAATCGAGAGAGAACCATAGATTTGCTATGGCTTATGAGTATTTAGTTTACAAGCTTCACATTAAATGGAAACTAATTGCAGTTGCTAATTAAATCAGAATAGTTTGGGAATATATCAGTCATATCCTTATAATATAGAGTGGATAGACAAAGTTGGTGGGTTCAGTTTGTTTTATGGATGTATCACTGTGGCAGCCAGGTAATCACAGAATGCGAAAATCAGACATTTTTTAAAACAAATTGAGCAAAAGCAACCCAAGGATAGCTTTTTAAAATTATCACATATATTTCATTCTATTTTCAACTGATTCAACAATTTCATTGACTGATTGCCGCGCTCGTGGTGCTCTGTCAGTCCAGGTGTCTGTCTTCATCACCTGAAGCACTTTAACACCGTGGTACTTGTCTTCAAGAATATCATCCAAATTCTTGATATCATCAACATACCTACAAATTTTTTTCCATGCTACTCAACCCAAATAAAGAAATAACTCACCCCAATTCCTTAGCAGTGTCCGCATGCAAGAATGGCTTCTTAAAGATCTCTTCTTCGATTCTCTCATTCGTCAATTTACGAGCTATAAAACCTTGGGTACGGTTGTTTATAATCTCCTGTTTCAGCTCATCCTCTCGACCAAGCAGCAAGTTTTTGTACCTGTAATCACGCACAAAGACATCATTAATCTAATTCCTCAATTCCAATCGAATTACCAGGCTAAGTCTTCTTCTTTGAACTCTTCAAAACTGCTCAAGCGAGTCTTTTTCGATCCAGCATGGATATCCTGTGGGGAGATATTCAATCGTTTTGTAAAGTCCTTGAAATTGAACAATGGGTTGTAGAAACCGAAATCTCCGATGATGGAGTACTTATCTATTATGCTAATTTCAGTTTATCTGGATATTTTTGCGCTTACTTGCGAATACCTTGTTGCCTGACGTCAAGATGATATTAGAAACACCCATGACTGTGTCCTCAGCGAAAGTAAAGACAGGTGCGCTGAGAGATTTGAATGTTAGCGCGGTTGCTGAAAATAAGAGTTACTGAGTGTCGTAAGAGAAGCGCCTGAGGATGTCAGCGATGTTCTTGGCTTGGACGATCGTGCCTGGAAGGGTGAAGTGAAGCAAGGAAGGAAAAAATGAGCTCACCTCCGTGGGAAGAGATGGAGACGGCAATTAATTGTACGTCGTAAAATTGCTTCCATTTTAAAACTCTCATGAGCTTGTCAGTACTGAGGGATGATAGTGAGTGTTATCGAGAGAGGATTGGATGGCTTTTACGTTCTTTCGGTGATCGGTCCATAGAGTTGGACATGGACGACTCTCTCACGAAGAAAAGACAGCATATCAAATAAAAATAGTTTAGATAATACTGAATTATTAAACAGAGCGTATCTAAGGATAAGAAAAATCTTAATTCTAATGGGATAGCTGAGAGATTAATTCTTTTAAACAAAAATATAACAAGTAAACGAGACTCTAAGCAGTAGAAAGGCTATTGGAAAGCGTAAGGTTACTTCTTCTCAGGCACCCCAACTTCCAGTATCATCTTAATGAGCATGCTCTTCAATGATGAGAAATGTATGGTGTTGTGAAATTAATATCGGGTAATGCGAAATATTATGTGTCCTTTTCCAGCCCTTCGTTTCAGATCCTTGAGATTTGTCTTTACCTTAGAAATTTGTTCACAAAGCAAAAAAGAATGTCCATCTTAATGTTTCTTGTGGGATCTTAGCCTGAACGAAATTTGCTTAGGAGATTTAGCAATAAATTGATCAAATGCACAAGAGCAGATGATTTCTGAACATATCTGAGTTCTATTTCATTTCATCGAGCAGAGAACTGCCTCAAGAATTTAATTCATTTGCAATATCTATGCTACTCTTTTCGATTTTGAGTTCTCACTAGTATAGGTTTCATTAGACCCATCTCCAAATCGTGAATACTATTGATTATCAACAATGTACTGTAATCAGGTAAATTAGGTGTGATTTATTATCGGAATATTAGTTTCTCCATTCAACTAGTCAAAACATTGCTGCGCAAGCAAATTTCTCTGGCTTTTGAGCCAAATCATCTTAATCGCATTTGGAAATTTGAATTGGAAGAATGCCTTAATAAATACAACTCATCGTGTGTCTCTCAGAAGATGTGACCTGGGAAAGCTCTCAGAGAATCGCGAATGATTGTTTTTTTGACCAACTTACAGAGTTATGGGTTCAGTTATTCTGTCGCATCAGCAAGTAATTTTAATGAAATTCTCATTGATATTGCTCAAACAAAAAATTTTCCTGATTTCAAACCAACTATGAACCTCCAAGCTTCCTTCTCTCCTCATATGCTAATTGAGACCTCTCTTTTGGCATAATCTCTCAGCTGTTTCCTTTTTTATCTACTAATTTCAAGATAAACGGCACCTATAGTAGGAGGTCAATTGAAAAGACTAGTAATACTCACATACAAAAGAAAAAAAAAAGGGGTAGGCAGATGCTTTTCGGAAAGAGCCTTTTCTTAGCACTATATACCTAAATTTTTTTTGAAGTATGAAGAACATGTGCCTCTCTTTTAAAGCCTGAAATAATTTAATTCTAAACAAATCCTAACGACAATACAGTCCAGTGATAAAAAAAAAATTTTATGTACGTTTTCCGAAGAAGACATTGGAACAAACCACCATTCCTCATTTCACAGATGAATTGTGTTTTCGGCCGATAGGCGTATTCTCTTTTAGTATTATCGGAAAGAAAGCGATGTCGTTCACATTGAAGAGGATTTTCTCCATAATCTTAATGATAAATTTTCTGTCCTTACCAAAGGCTGCAGCAAGCTCAGAGGATTCAATGGGATAGACAAGAGAAAAAGTTTCAAAGAGCCATTCAGAAGCCGGAGACATGGAAAATCTGATCCCAAAAAAAAAAAAGTTTACAACAATTTTTTATTAATTCTTCATATTGAATCACGTCCTCAACGTTCAAAAATAATAAATTTGCGTCCAAATTCGAAAAGGACCGAGAACAATTGATTTTCATCAATGCACCCACCTATTAAATATTTCAGTAAATATTTCATTTTCTCGACGTATTGCATAAAACTTTTGATAGTGAACAATTGTTGATAACAAATTTGGGCTTTCTCTCACATCACAACACTATTTTGGTATACTCGCTTCAACTCCATCCAGCCTTTTTCACTTTTGCTCAACACAGCCCTTTGAAAGCTGTCTCATACAATTCATCAGAACATCGATCTGATCGGCTGTTTAAACTCAAAATAATCTTGCCTGGCCTGTGAATCACAGGTTCCAGTATATACCAATTCCAACGAGATACTTAGAGTATTGATTGCCGATTTCATATACTGTTAAAGCGAAGAATTTAGCAGCTCTTTATCGCAAAACGAGATTATTACGTAAAGCGCTTTCTTTTCTTAATTCTGTTAAAAAAATTTGATGAAATAGTAAATTATGAATACAACCTAAACTCTGATAATTTTTGTTTTTTATTCCCAATTTAGTATAATCTAAAATATTTAGCTCGCTTTCAGACGTTATTTTAGAAAGACTGAGACTGAACTCAGCATTTCGTCAATTTATCCTTGATTGGCTCTTCTACAGGGTCCAAAGCTTGAAGTAATACCGCATTTAGTGAGAAGTTGTTACCGAATAAAATTCTAAATGCAAATTAGGAATCTAAGTTTTCAGCTTTCCCTTTCTAAACATGCCATCACCTCGAACTCGTCAGCACCGGGACAAAATCCGGTATTATTTCATCTTTCTTGCGATAGGGCAGCAAAAAAAACATGAAGCTACCCTTTTCTTTGAGCAGAGCCAAATTTATTTCTCCCTTATGTAAAGCCAATCCTGAGGTCTAGGCTAAGAGGGATGCAGTTTCGTGTTTCTGATGCCACATCTTTCTGATTTTTAGTTCTATCATGGAAAAACCACGATAAAAAAAAAAGAATTCAGAAGCATAGGTGATTACTTAATCAATGAAATCAAAAGAGTTTTCGGACCGGTAGTACCACTAAATAAGCCCCAACATTCATTCATCCAAGCTCAGTTTCAGAGAATACAGCATTGATTGTTCGGATTTCTTCCATTCTCACAGAATTACAAATGGCTTACGAGATTGCGCTTTCAGAGACACACATAATTTAAATTTCTTTGTTTAAAATTTTTTACTGAAAAAAATTTTTAATGAGACAGCCACCAGCAGTTCTTTCACGCAACGTGGAGCTTTTTTTCGTCTTTAACCAGCTGATACGTTCCTCCATCCATCTCTTATCCCATAGAATGGAAAGGCAAGCGAAAGCTGCGGATCTTGAAAAAAAACTTTTCTGTATAAATCTATTTTAGGACATACAAAAATGTTTTAGGAGATCATAATTAACAGAATTTCTATATCCTATTTGGAGCCTTTTAAGAAAAAACTAATTCTCTTTGAAATCTTTAATTAATTTAAATCAGCGTTTTGCATTATCAGTTCTGAGCCAGCTCACGTGATTCACATAGCTCAGGATAAAGTTCTCGAAGAAGAAATAATTTCATAGATAATTATTTCAAGGCAAGTTTGAGGACAATCAACGGACTGGAGGGATTCTTGAAAATATATTATTTCGAGTTATTTAATGCTATTTACTTGGATTCTTTATTATTTTCAAAATTTTTAGCATTCTTATTGGCCTCCGGCCACTCATTTCAAGAAAATGAACCTCCATAATTCTACTCTGCAAGAATCCAATAGCTCGTCAATGATCAGGAAGAATAGTTTCTCCTATCAATCAAGTCCTTCGAATTCCATGGATATAGAAGAAGAAGCCAAAATAGAGTCTAAATTAGGCTCGGAGAATTCTCTTCAGTCGACTACCCAAAAAAGAAACTCGGCGTCAGAGCACCATAGTAAGGATTCGCTCAAATTCTGCCGGAAAATTTCAGCCTTAGTCACAAATCATTTGGAAATCAAATCTAAATTTTGCTATGACTTACTTAAATTTAATGCGGATGTCGCAGTCTGTTTGCTCTACCTCTACGATTTTAAAAACATCGACCTTTCCCAGATAATAAGCCTCGAAATCGAGTGTCTACTCCGGCTGTGGGGCAAACTAAAGGATGTCTTGACTTACCGAAAGAATAAAAAAATCTGTATCGTCAAAAAGGAACATTGGGACCTTGTCTTTGATAAAACAGAAGCTGTGAATGCTCTTAAGAAGATTCTCGTTGGATTCGCCGATTCCTGGTACCAACCCGTTGGAAAAGTCATTCTTAATGATGATGGCTTCTGTGATGCTTTTGCTCGAACGCTCTATTGTTGTAACAGGGTTCTTTCCATGGTATTGGCTCTCAAAGATTGCTCAGAGACTGGTCACAGTTTACGAAAACTCGAGACGATCGATAATTTCGTGGTACTGATGCTTTTTCCGCACCATTATCCACACTATAACCATAGAGGTGGGAAATTTGCGGTTGAGTGCTGCTCAAAATGTAAAATTTGCTGCTCGAAGAACATTCCGGAGCGTTTTATCGAGCAATTAACCGAGGCGAGGCTAGAAGCGACGAGTTTAATAACGAACATTGATCATTATTTTGGCCTGTACGAAAATATGAATCTCGAAGTGATCTTCAACTTAATGAAAATGGGATACTCGATATCCTAAACTTAATTGGAACAGACAAAATTTCCGCTATGGATGATCCTCCATAAGATTAATTCTAAATTTCTTAGTATTTTTCTTAATGTCCCTTTATTTTGATAATTTAATGAGAGGGCTCGCATGTACTCAATCTAAAAAGTGTGACGTAATGAATTATCTATTGGAATAGAATGGGTAGTCTTCCTAAAGTTGTCATCTCAAACAATTAGCGAACAAATACATTTATGTTTAAACATTGATCCGATGTGTTAATTTTAATCCGATGTTTATGCATTCTACACAAATCAGTTTTTTATGACAAAAACATATAGCTGTGGAAATTTGGAAAACAGAAAGCTATGACGATATTGTATGATGCTTCCCATTTCCGGATTGCTCATAAGTGGGGAATTGGTTGCTTGCGCTGCTCATTTTTTTTGTTGGTTGGTTGGTTTTTTACGCATATCTCGATGAAAGAGACTTTTTTTAAGAAAATGGTCCCAAGGAGTAAATTGATAGGTTCTTTATGATATTGTGGTAGTAAATCCAGATGATGGAATCTTTCGAAGCAGATCATTCGAAATATTGTTTTACTAACTGAATGGTTGAGCCGATATCTCGAGGGGGTCTCAAATAATATCTGATGACAGCTTAGATTGGATTACCTGATTTTTTCAAAAATAACAACTAGAGTCTTTCTTTTTAAACTCTTCGCATCTCCTGGAAATATTTGAATCATTCAAATTGCAAAACTCGGTTTTCTTTCTTGTCTCAGCTTATTTTTTGCTGAATAGGAGCATATCGGGTTTCTTCTCTCCTCCAAATATCTCTAGCTCCACGGGAAACATCTGAAGACATTAGACGCGCCCAATAGTAGCCACATCAAACTGCGAAGCTGAATTGCATTACCTTCTCTTGTATTTCCTACAACAGAGGATTATCATATTCAATCTTCTCAGATTTTTGCATCAAGCGTTCTTCATCAATCCATAACAATTGATTAGCATACAGTTTTGAGAACATTGGTTTTCCAACTCGGCTGGTGAACCTGAATTTCTCTATCGGTAATTCAGTCTTTTAAGGTGACATTTTGCGATTCGTTATCATAGATATTGAATATAATAGTCAAAGATCCAAATAACACCTCTCAGATAAGAAAATTCGAAAGGGTTTTCTCTCATCATTGAATTCAGGATTAACTTTCGCATTTCCATTGTTTCTGGACTCAATTTTTCAGTCAGAAATATACTGGGAGTGATATCTTACACGGGCGGTATCAGCTCGGAAAGAGGTATAAACCCCATAACTCTTAAAGAAATGAGTCTCGAGATTTTTGGGATGTTTTTAGAAGCTCTGAAACATCATCGAAGAAAGAAATAAAAAAAAAAAGATCATTTACACTGATGAAAAGAACAAATAAAAAATTAACTTAGTCAAGATGCCTCAATTATTTATATGTGAGCAACCAGATCCGAGGTGTCTCACTGGCTCTAAGAAGATAGTAATAAGAAAGACCAAGGGAATAGAATTAGAAATTGTTAACAGCAATGTCCATTAAGCTTGTGACAGCGCCAATATGGTTAGAATAGAAACCGTCGAGAATCCCATTAAGTTCGCAGATTAATTGCTCCGATCGGCGCCTGGAATCATTTAACAATAATAAAAAGTCTTTAGGCACCGTCTTTGAGCCGCAGATCTTGCACTTATCACAGCACTCGAGGGCGAACTTTCCTCCACGATGGTTATAATGTTTGAAATGTTGAGGATACAACATAAGAATCACAAAATTATCAATAGTACTGAGATCTCGGAGGCTCGCACCCTTTTCGGTGCTATCTTTCAATATGGAAATCAACGCCATCAATTTATTCGAGGCGTACAGCATCCTTGAGAGTATCACACAGAAGTTAGTGTCTTTGAGGAGTCGGCTGGCATAGGTCTTCTCTTCTGATCCGATAATCTTAGCGAAGATCTTTTGGTATTCTTCTATCGCTACGCTTTTGTCGAAAATGAGGTCCCAGTACTCCTGTTTTACAATACAGATTTTTTTGTTCTTACGGTAAGTCATCAGGTCCTTGAATTGAGTCCAGCTCTGGTAAAGGATGTCTGTTTGAAGTTTCTCGAGCTCAATGGGTTCAACTTCTTCGAGATCGAGCAAACGAAGCAGACTTCCGATTGCTTTCGCGTTGAGTCTAATTATTTCCGAGCATACGTTAAACTTGGAGGAGAGCTGGGAGAGCATAATTCCAGAGAGTTTCCTGCAGAAGGTCAGGCAGTCCTTGCTGTGATTCCTCTTGGGGCCATCGGATTCTGTCATTTCGGGCTCCATCGCATCATCTTCTAAACCCTCAGAAAATTTGAGCTTATCTTTAGCAAGGTTAAATCCAGGTGCTTCTTCTTCTATCATCATTGAACTATCGCCGGAAGTGGAAGCGTGAGATACGAGAAATTGCATAAACAAAGGGAGAATAAGCAAGCGCTTATTGTTGTTTAATTTTTTTTTGAATCAAACAGAAATATATATAATTATTTCCTTAGGATTATGGTATTAATAGAGATTAATGATCGCTCTCTAATCTCGCATGGAAGAGAAAAAAAATGAAGGAATCAATAATGAAATTCAGGGTTAATCGAGTTATTAATTTTCACTAAATTTTAAAACTGTGGTCAAGAGCGTCTAAAACTTTCCATAAAATATATGCATTATTCCAATAAACTTAATGCACTTATTGGATTTCCAGAATATTTGTTTAATCAACCCTGAACCTCTTTTAAAAAATTCAGCTTAGGTTGGAGGCAGCAAAGCAGTATCCTACAATTTCAATGTTCTTTTCTTATGTGCTTGGATCGCTTGAGTGCTTGGGAGCACAGTTCCAAGAGCGAATTTGCAGTTTCGGAGCGTAAGGTACTCTTACTGAAAAATTTTTAATTATATGTAAACTCTTTCTGTACTGGAAAATTTTGATAAAATTACAAATTAATTAAAATGAACCCACGTTCATACTACATTAACCTATCCATTCCAAAAAATGGAACCCAATTAACGCTTAAAATCAACCGGTTTTAAGGATCCATATTCTTCAGTAAACGCTGCTTTTTTGATATTTTTTGATATTTCTTTGATAGAAAACATCTGCTTGAAAGATCAACTCTACGAAAAAGATCTTTTTTTGAATTCAAGTAAAACTCAAATTAGGAATAGAACACGTTAGATCTACGATCGAGCAGTTAGCAATATCTGCATGGAAAGTTGCAACGATCAGACCTTAGGACTCCTCAGTTTAAGGGAATAGAATTCGAATCAAAGCCAGAGGAGACAAAGTTAATAAAAGAACTGAAGAAACGTTTTAATAAAATTAGGGCGTTTGATTTGGTTTGATTTGATCCTAATTTTGGCGCACGTAGCGCGATAAAATCTAATATTTTCGAATTTTTTATGCACAAATACCCTGCTGGAAATTTCGAGTCCCGTAAACCTGTAACTTGCCAAACTTTAATCCGACCTGCAGTCTATTCTCGAATACCGGATTAAATCAATGGGTGCATTCCAAAGGTATCTACATTCAGAACTTGGTTCTGATGGCGAAGCAGGTCTCAACACCAAAATCGTTAGATCCTTTTAGCTGCTGTAGAATGTAGCAATTCCGATGCTGTAATATGATGCGCTCGCGACGCTGATTAGATTTTTATTTTTGTCCTTGTAATTTTCATTTTGCCTTTAGAGGAAGAGAGATGGTTGCGTCAATACTTGCTCTAGTTTAATCTTAGCAATGTCTTCATGAGCTATTTGTTAGAATATGCCAAGAAATGTTGTTGAAATAGACGGTATTTATATGAATTTGAGGCCAGGGGTGGAAGGTACTTTCGCTAGGTTCAACAAATGACTTAGCTCTTTGAACTGCACAATTTGATAGAATGCTTTCGTATTCGTGCAAAATACCGTCGGGAGTCTAATACTTAAGGAGAAAATGTATTCTCATCATTTTTCTCAGATCTAGATCTGTAAGATAATCCGATCTTCTACGTGAAATCTGACATGTACACTATTGTGCTATTTTTGTTCGAAGAAAAGTAAAAGAAAAAACTCATCCAGATGTTCAGGCACTGGGCTAGCTATATGATGACAATGAAATAAGTGGATTTGAAATTCTCTGTGGAAACGGATTTTCTTATAAGTATTCAATTGTAAAATTTCCGAAACTAGTTTGTTAGTAATCCATTTGGTTGTACTTTTCCAAGCAAATGACTTTTCCAGTAGAGAGGTTAGTCATATTCAGGACTCAAGGACACTAAACAGAGAAAGAAATTGCATTGTCCCATGAAAAACTGAATTTTCCGATAGAGATGATGTCAGACTTTAAGAAATATGTGGTACACCGTTTCTTAGCCATAATCTTTTTCAAATTAGATCTTGGAATTGGCCATCTGGTCGCTTATTCACACAAATTGAAATGCAATTAAGAAATCATCTCCAAAATGACTGAATAAGGAAGCTTCTCGGCTGACGGTTTGTCTCCCTCTTTTTCTAATCTATTGATCAAAAATGTCGCTGGCGACTTTTCCATGCACTTTTCTCAGAAATTCTCTATAGATGCAGACGATAACTGCGAACCAGAAATTAAGGAAAAACCGGAGAGTCACCCTTGAAGGGCTATTTTAATTTTAACTGATCGAAAAAATTAGAAGCAGTTCGAATTGGACATAGAAAATCCAAAAGCACTTTGCAAGCTTCTGCAGACCACCCCAATATTGAGAAAGTGATCTAACAATTGTGATATTTCAGAAAAATATATGTTGATACTCATTTTACTAAGCTTGTTTGGTGCACCAAGTTCAATGGATTGATTTTATCAATCGAGAGAGAAAGGATTAGGGTTGCTATCCAGAGCCAGGAATATCAAAACCATTAAAACTTGCGTCTACTTCTTCTGTTTTCCGACAGTTGAAAAAAAACCAAATACACAAACAACAAAAAAAGAAAATAAAAGGAAACACCCATCAATATTTTCAGACAAAGGTGGAATTTTAAGACAGCATTTTTTATTTTTTAAGCAAGGACTGATGTTTTTTAGAAGAACCTATGGCAGACAGAATTTCCTTTTTATTGTTGAAGAGACAATGCCTTTGGTATATCATAAACCAAAACTTTCTATATTTTAGTAGCGACTTTTAATTATACTTGTTTTACAAGAGGTGAAAATTTTCTTTTTGTCTTTAGTGGAGATATAAAGAATCATTCTGAGCTTGTGACATCGTGAGTTCGTTTGGTTTGACTGCTGCTGATCTCAGTTGCATAGACATTTGCTCGAGATTCATTTTCTCTCTGCTTTTAATCAGACATGAGCATATAATTTGCCCAGCCAGAGTAATAGGACACACTCTACTCATTGTTTGAGTTAAGACTAGACCATCTGTGAGCAACAATAAAGTTAGCTTTCTCCATATTACGCACCGATTGTTTCACTCAAAATATATGTGCTTTTGAAACTCCTCATCATATCCAAGTTAAATTGATTTATTGAAGGTTTTTAGTTCAAATAATCTGATCCTTATCTTTTCAATGACATATGTTGTCAAACTCAAAAAGCTTGATTCATCTGCAACTAGTTAAACAAAAGAACAACGTAATTATATAGGGTGTATTTGGTTGAAGAAAATTAAATGCTTTGCTCCAGTTTTAATCTATCCGAATCCAACTCCAATAATGATAATTGGTTTCTGTGACAGTTAAGTTTAGATCTCAAATGTCGCTGAAATCCTTTGAAAACGTCAATTTAGCCATTCATAGCAATTTTGTGGATGTTATTACGTTTATTGAATGAAGCTGTCCATCCATTACTCAGAATTATAGAACTTTGCCTCATATCCAGCTATTATTGATTCTCTAGCAAACTTGATCAATATTGCCATCATTAAATCTCATCATCATCTCTAACTCCTCTTACTCTACCCTATTCATTGTTTTTTATTTGCTCATTAAATAACTCAAATCTGATATCTTACGCATAGAAAAACGATTTTTTGAACGGTATTTAGCGCAGACATGACACAGCTGAAAAAAGGATAACCCACCTTTGAATTAAATTTCTCATCGAATCTTTTTCTTTACCCCATGGCCGACAACCTAAATCCACCGAACATCGAACATCAAGGAGACAACGATGCCCCCATTCCAGAAGAGGATCAAGTTGCATTTCTTGATGATCACGAATATGAACAAATTCCACCCGAATTTCGTCATTTTTATGCGAGACGTCCTCAACAACAATCTGAAAATCGATGGGCAAGAAGATATGCAGACTATTGCCCTTATTTCATTGCACTCATAACGATAATTTTACTTGGAGTTGTCCTTGTAAAAGGAGGATTAGGGCTCTATGAGTCTTTTGGTGACAATTATACGAAAGCTACAGATGGAAGCGCCGTCGTCACTTACGTGAGTACGAGTTTAACAGCGCCTTTGCTTATTGACATCGCAGTGGCTACCAATCTGACTTGTCCAAGCGGTTACAGTATTATAGACATTGGAACCTGGTACGGAACGAATCAGGGCTGCGCTTGTGGAGATCAGATTACGTATGGTTCCTGCGGAGATAGCAGCAGTGGCTGTCAGGACGTTCCTGCTGAAGCTCCTGTCACGATAGATGTATGGGAGAATATTACTTTCTGCGCAAAGTATTCGTCTGATGTGACCTACACCACAACAACTGACTGCCCAACGGGGTATACCAAATGCTACAGAGACATCTGTGTGAAGTCAACAAGCGAGTGCTACATCACTGATATTGTAATCAGACAGCTAGGAGCAGCAGATAATCTCAAAGCTCTGGAAGCGGCTGATTTGGTAAGCAATGAGACAAATTCGACGACAAATGGCACGAATTCGACGAACGCGACTAATTCAACCAATACTACGACGAGTGAAAACACGACTACAACAGCAACGACCTTGAATTTTTGGAGTGTGATCACAAGCGCATCACCTGATCTACCCAATGGTATCTCCAGTTCTCCAGATCCATTGGGAAGTAGCACGACCATTAATATTCTGATCAGCAGCAGTGGAGCCGTCTCACCCAACGGAAAGGACTCATCGACTGCATCTACTGCGTATTCTCCAAATGCAGACTCGAGTAGTGCTACGGTTTCACCTGATGCGCTAGCAGTTAAGAGTGATCTAGCGATATCACCCGATAAAGCTGGGAGTACTGCTAGCGTAGTGAGCTCCCCCTACGGAACTAGTACTACCCAAACCGCGATTTCCCCTAACAGCAAGAGCAAATCTGCTATTTCTCCAAATAGATATTCATTTCTCGAGCTTGAAACCTCGAAAAGACTGCTATTTCAAGACTTGAGTTCTCAAGTGAGTTTTGATAGCTCGGACCCTCATGTCTCAGAGGCAAATGTTTTTAGTAAACATAGGAATATTAACTTTATCGAGGAAGCGTCATCAACTTCTTCTATCTCGAATCAAACGTCCTCTGCATCTGGCCAGACGACTACTGCAGCTAGTACAGCCTCCGGTCAAGCGTTTAATACTTTAGCGACTACTTCAACGTCAAATTCAAACTCCACAAGCACAACGTCTACTACTACTTCGGCAACCCAAAGGTCCTCTACCTTCGCAGCTATGCCTTTAGGGGTCACTGCGACAGAAACTAAGGATTCATATGGATATAGAACGAATATTTCGATTAACTCCACACACGAAATTCGAATATTTCGACGAACTCAGGTCAGTCCGATCACAGGATTCGCTCTTTCCACAGACACACTTCCCTGCTTGGCCAGCAACCGCGAACCTATGCCGAACTCAAGTTCTATATATCCTCTCTTAATTGATCAGCCTACAGGATGTGGTGAGTACGGCGTCGACACGGATTCTATGGAGATTGATCATTTATCCGAAGAGGAAGTTTATCTCGAGAACGGAATGGTCTACGAGTTGTTAGAACTCGTAGGCTATGACACGTACATAGCAAGTAACACATTGATATGGAGCGCAAGACCAAGAGTGCTTTTGAATACGACAACAAGCTGCTTCGAGTTGGATCTTTCATACATTGCGACAGTAGCAACGGTCGTGAGTAAGATCAATAAGATGAATCTCATTTACCTCATAGTTTTCTTGAGCTATGGGCTCGTTGGAATATGCGCAATCGGCCTCATGCTGTGGAACCGAAATTTTCTTTGGGTAGTCGGCATAATGCTGATTTTAGGCGGAGTAGCTAGTGCAGTGGGTGCGTATTATTACTTGAATCAGTTACAAGGGCAGCAGGAAAACAGTGAAGATTACAGTGAGGCTTTGGTATCGGTGGCGACTTTGGATTGCTTCACGAACGCTAAGATAAAGACAGCTATGAGTGATTTGGCTGATGCTCTTCCGACTTATATTTCTCAGTCAATCACGACGGCGACCGTGCTGTTTTACGTGTTGGCCTTGACGGCACTTGCTGAAATAGTGTCGTTCGGCGTTTATGGAGCTTTCAAAATGACATCCTAATGATGCATCTGCAAGGTATAATGTTTTAAATAGAGAGTGAGTGTTTTTGTGAGTTAGTTTTTTAGGTCATAGATGACTTTTTGGCTTATTGACTTAGTGCATATGAAAAGCAAAATTTTCAGCCATTGTCTAATTCAAATTATTCTATCTTCCAAACATAGTCTTAATGTAGTGTTTTGATTTGATAGCTTGGCTATCATTCGAAACGATACAGCGATCAAAACTTGATATCATACTTGTTTGAACAGGCGAGACAGAAAATTCAGAGAAATGTTTGAACTGTCAGAAAACTTTTCGAAGCCCGGTTGTTATTCAATATTATTGTTCCATTGAGCCATAGTTCTCTTTGTTTTCTAACAGAGGCTCAACTAATGAGGTTTTTCACTAAATAACGAATGAAATAGTTAGAGTTGGACAATTTTGTTGATAATGTGGATGTAAATTAGATTCATCTTTTTGATGACGCTTATATATTTATACGTACGAATGAAATATGCAGTATATTCACAAGGAGATATTCCCTCAGATGTCTATTTGTCATAAGGTTTAATACTCACAGCAGATGAATACATAGAATTCTGGCATGGAACAAAATTTGGAATGTTGCTACTGGAAATCTAGCTTTACAACTATTTCAATGACATCTTTCGGAGAAGTGAGTTCCTTCACTTCAAGCAGAGACAAGGAGTCATCCAATAGCTTGTCGTCCAAGTAGTATAAGAGCAAGATGTTGAAAAACTTGTAGCCAAGAACTTTCTCGAAATAATACTTGAGATCCTCGAGCCGGATTGGCTTGTTCACTGAAATCTGCACAAATTTCTTTTCTGAAGGGAGTAAAAACTTGAAAGTTTGAGCCTGCTGTTCTGGTCGATTCATCAAACGCTATTATTATTTGCATCTGCAATTATTTTTTGAAAATTTCGAGTTAACTCTTGACAACTCAACGGCCAAGACTGTATTAAGAATAATCATTAAGCTCAAAAATTTAACATTTGAATGGAATTTTCTTGGTCGAGAAGGACCACTCCTGATTTGTGTTGAACATTACATCTATTTGCTACATCTGCAAAGAAAGTCTAATTTGTTCCTCATTAATTCCAGGAACTTGAAATATTCTGATTGATGCTTTGTTCTATTTTTTTAGTTCTAAGGATCTTTTTTTTTCACACATTTGTCTCAGATGCCACCTGATTGTTGAACAGCTTGTAGGAAAGTGATTTAGTCTCTTGGATACAATCCTGATGAATTATTTGTATGAAAACGCAATCAAAGAATGAGTCGCAATCTCACTAAATACTGACGAAAGGCCGAATCATTTTTTAGTAAGGGAATGTTGAGTTATTGGGTTATATGAATCATCGGATTATAGCTTTCAAGGGTTCTTCATATCAGATTTAATGCTTATAATTGCTACCATTGGTATAGAA
>ENA-UOUE01000072-UOUE01000072.1-compost-metagenome-genome-assembly--contig:-NODE-72-length-72952-cov-15.708515_pt1 | contig 72952 bp, 46 predicted proteins | sample MGYA00238146_ERZ747223 | MGnify/ENA primary metagenome ERZ747223 (study PRJEB28781, sample SAMN06268865) | compost metagenome | isolation source: single cell | place: USA: California, Emeryville, Joint... | reverse complement strand
GTCTCTGGTGATCCATACCAAGCTGACACCAAGGCCGGATCCATCGTTGTCGATATCAGAAAGAGAAAGAACCTCAAAGAAGGTATCCCATCTTTGGACAACTACATCGACAAGCTGTAGTTATACAGAGTACAATGGAATCTCAAAGAAGAATAGAGAGAATTTAATTGCAAATCATTTGATTGAAGTGTAGGAAATTTGTAATTAATGTAATCGAGTTGATTTTAGACACTTTAGTCATTTATGAGAGTTTGCATCGAGTTGATTACAAAAATCAATAAAAAAAAAAACAAAATTTTTCTTAGAAGTGAGTTCAGACAAATGGCTGAATCTCTTCCGATATTATTTAGAGGAGAAGGTGTTTCTATGAAGAAATAAGCTAGCTCGATAATAGAAAGCAGTTGTTAATGGCTTTTCGCTCGTCATGATATCTGTTTAGATAATTTTAGGGAGCTTGAAGGCTGAAATTTTTTTAAGAAACGTAAATTAGCATGAATTTTAAGCGTATTTATAAAAGCAAATTGTTTCTAATCCAGATTTGGCATTGCAGAGTCTTTCGCTTCATTGGAAGGGCAAAATCGACTATTTTGTTAAGAATTTTGAAGGAACTGGATATTCCTGCTAACAAGGACGATTTTTATCTCCTTCTTTCCTAATTGCTCAGATCCGAAGAAGCAAAAATTTCGAAAGGAAAAAAATTGCAGCCTGACACGCCGCCGACTATGAGACAGCTAATGAGTCAGAGACTACCGAACCACAAACTCACATTAAAAAAAAAAAATGGTTTTTGTGATAGAATTCTCTTGCATTCCCCGGTTCAACAAATACAGTTCAAATACTCTTTTAAACATCATCCCTCTGCAATCAGAGCAATATCTCCTCAAAATCAACACATTTTTCAACAATCTAGATTCTACGTATCTTTGGCTGTACTCAGCTCAATCTCCACTCTAAAAATAATATCCAAAAAATTTAAACTTATTGCAAAAATGCATACTGAACATGAAAGCATTCGTTCAGAGGCTCAGCTTCATTTTACTTCAATGGTCAGGCCTCCTTCCTTCATTAAATGCTTATGGAAAGTTTTGATAAGTACTCTTCCCAATGCAGCCTACTCTTTTTTTCAATGCATCCTTATCATCATAAACGTCCATTTTGTCTCCTCTGATGAAAACGAAAAGATGGTAGCCGGCCTGGGCCTCGGGATCGTTTGGCTCACTGCCACGACCTGCGGACCGATACTCGCCCTGAACACAGGAACCACTGTTTTAGCATCTCAAGCCTTCGGCGCGTTGAATTATGAGCTCGTTCCGGTGTATTTTTACAGAGCTATTGTCCTCAGGGTGCTCCAGTCGATCCCTTGCTACATATTCTGTGCGTGTTCAGTTTGGATATTCAAACTATTAGATTTCGATGAGACTGTCGCTGAGGCTGCATCCGCTTGCTGTGTGTACTCCTTCATAGCTATCATCGGAATAATCATCTACGATACGCTCAAAGCCTTCGTAAACGCCCACGCATTGTTCTTTCCAATAATGATCATTCAGCTAATTGTAGTAGTAGCGCATTGGTTTTATTGCAAATTCTTCGCAGAAACCCTTAACCTTGGGATCACAGGTGTTACTATTGCTTTTGGAATATCGCAGTTAACCGGCGGCGTGATACTAATAGGCTACGTCTTGCTAAGCAAAAACTTCAAAAAAACGCTGAAATGGCCACATAAGAACATACTGCGAGGGATTTGGACGCAATTTATTAATGAGATTTATATCTCGTCGTTTATTATGCTTCAGTGGATAGCTTATATGCTCTGTGTGCTCATGGGCGGAGGCTTTACGCTGAAAGAAGTCGTTTCTCAAACGTTTATTTATAATATAGCTCTGCTGCTCTTCGCGCCGATTCTCGCGCTCTCAGAAACGTCTATGATCCTCATCGGTAAAGCGCTGGGAAGAAAGGAAGCTCTGAAAGCCATAAACATCTCCAAAGCGCTCATCACGATGACCGTAATCTTTCTACTAATTGAAATTTTGCTGCTGCTTCTGTTCACTCATGACATGGTGAGATTTTTGATTAAAGATGAAGGGATTATTGAAGATACCACAAGCACTCTCATGGCGTATATCTGGCTGATGCCAGCTGATTTTATACAGATAACATTTACTTCGATTTTGAAGAGTGCGGCGAGAGAAAGAATCGGAGCTTTAATGTTTTTCCTATCGTTCTTCGCTATAGGCGTCACGGTAGCGTTTGTGCTGGGTCTCTTGCTGAGATGGGCCGCGCATGGTATTTGGATCGGAATGGGCATTGGAATTTATACGATGGCGTTCCTCGCGGGGATGCTGCTCTGGAAAACTGACTTTGAGTGTCAAATTAGGAAGATCGACGATCGCTTAGTCTCTGATGAAAGTGGAGCGTTAGAATTATCAACAAATAGGATTGAAGACAGCGAGAGATTTAGCTCCTCGAGATGGAGAAAACATAGTGATATGTAACATCAATATGTAGAAATTCAATTCATTGCGTCGTGATATTATCATAATTCATTCAATTTGTTCTATAGTTCTATTTATCAAATTCTATGTTGGTCATTGCTGTGGCAATTGACCATGTATTATACAAAGAGATCAGGCAATTTTATTCGTCTGTAAAATTTAGATTCTCTTAATTGTAATGGTATGATCACAATAATTAATTCAAAGTTTTCTTATAATTATAATCATAAGGCTAACTATGCATTCAAATAGAGAGAGTACAACAGCTATAATAAACAAAATCAATAAGTTTTGGGGTATTTACACTGAGGAATACATCAGGATCGTCTCTGGGTACACTTTGTGAAGTGATAAACACCCATCAAAAGTCAAGTCATGCTTGTTCATTTCAAATTCGTGAAATGCGACTTTCAGGCTAACTGCGCAGACTTTATAATAAATTTTGGAAATCTCATTCGTTTTCGAATCATTCAGAGACTCAATATCGTAACCGCGGACGAAATCCATGAATAATTGCTGAAAGGTTGCGCTTGGCAATTTTTTTGAAATAGTTTTCTGGCCGCCAAAGTATTTGTTGAGGAGCTTCCAACTTAATTTGTCTTTAAACTTTGCATGGCATTGCAATTTATGCTCTTTCAATAAATACTCACAAAACTGATCTCCAAGCTTCTTTGAAAAGTTTTTCTGGTTCAACAGCTTTAATTTCTGCCCTCCTCTTCTAGACCCACCGAATTTCCTCTTCTTCCGACCAGTCTTCCCCTTATTCTTTATTTCCGTGATATACTCTTCCAAAAAATCGAAAATCAGCTTTGAAGGCGTAACTCTGATCGTGATTGACTCCGGTAGTGATTCAATAGTTTTTTCGAAATTGCTCATTTGCAAACACGTGTTTTCGAATTCTTTTTTCCTCTTTTCCTCCACATCGCACTGCAGTTCTCTTTGACTGTCTGCGACCTCAACGCTCTGCAATGAAGATTCTGCTTTAGCTTGATTGCCTGGTTGTAAAGTTTCCAAGCTAATTTCATTGCCTAATTCTGCTTTTTCAGGAAAATCTCTCTGTAAATGCAGTTTAAGCGCACTCTGCTGAAATGAAGGCTCCATGCTTGCTTCTCTGTCTTCTAAGACGCCAGTTGTGTCGTAAAACTGCTCTTGAAATTGAAGACATTCTCTCTTGAAGGCTAAAAAATTGAAAAATTATCCTAAAGGCAAAATAAGCTGGTGTACGGTCTCTTAAGTCTTCAATATCGTCGATACCGTACTTAGTCTGAGCGTGAGAGAGCATAATTTCTGAATTTGTGTAAGAAACGTAGTTCGGTTCTTCTCTTGGGTTCATTTGGATGATCTCTCGGTCTGGGTCGATAATAAATTAACTCTTGTTTAATTCTGTGATAGAGAAAGCACTAGAGTGCGAACTGCTGAAAGAAAATAGCGCAAAAACAAAACGAAATTCGTCAGAAAATACCTATTATATAAATCTGGTGAGTTTTGAATATGTCCAATCAAAGACTTTTCTGATTTTGTTGAATTTACCCTATCACTGTTCTATTAATAGAAGAAATTGTTGTCTAAGATCAGAAATCAGATAGCTGTCAGAATCCTGAATAAAGATGGACTTGAAATATTCTCAAGTGCTTTTTCCTAGGTGAATCACTGTGCTCGAGAGCGCGCTCGTTGAATTTTAAGTGAGCGGCGTACCCAATATTTTTTTCGGTTGAATTCAGAGCATTGCTTTTTAATTTCAGAAAACGAAAGAAGATTTAGCTAGGAACCAGATGGTAGAATGTACTCCTATCTTTTTGCAGTCCATTGCGATGTCTTTCTAATAAGGCCGGCAAACCTTTACAACACCATCAAAAATTTAAATTATCGTTTTTCTAGTGTTGATTGATGAATCGTGTAAAGCAACTTTGCTAAGGATGAGAAACTGTCGATAATCTGGCAAGAGTTACGCCGAGGTATCCTATTCATATCTCTAGTAATTTTCAATCATGAACTACACTACAATGTCAGTATCTTGTAACAGTTTTTCCTAATTTGAAATTGCTTATGCTTCTATATTCAGCCATTATAGCAACACATTGATAAATACCAATATTATTAGTATTATAGCCTCACACACTCTCTAATAAGAATATTATCGAGCTGACACTTCAAGCGTCATTGTAACAAAAGAAAAAGGAACCCTCCTTCAAATTTCAGTTTAAAGAAGCTTGATTTGAAATTCTATTTGTGATCCCACCCTCTAATGATGCGGAACTTTTGAATCGTGCAAGAAGAAAGAAATTCTTCGGCTTGAATTGCTTCCAACTCGAACTCTCTAATGAAAATTTCATAACTAAGTTTCGACAAAAGTTTTCACCACTTCGAAGAAGCAAGATGTGAAATTTGGTACTCTTTGATGAGTTGTAGGAAGCTGTTATTCAAATATTAAATTTCAACTCCTGGGATGAATTTTTCCTCCTCTAAAAGCACATGGAGCTTTGCCAGAGTCGTATTATCTTTCAAGTATGCCTTCAATGCCTTCAACTTTTGATTCTTCTCGAATTCTGAAAATGCTGCCTTCTTCGAATTGCCTGCTTCTTGTTTGAAGGTCATTTAACATCTGAAGCTGGTTTTAGTTATATAAGCTAATTTATAGCTATTTGAAGAATCTAATTCAAGTCAATTTATTTGACGCCGATAACTTTTCACGATGAAAAGGAAAACAGATGAATTACTCGAGATCATTACAAACTGACAAAATCGTTGCCATTTCTACCAAACATCGCTTCTTTCGTTATTCGGTATCATTCAATCTGTTTTGAGATGAAAATAGCCAAATATAATGAGCCTGTCCGTTCTGCCCGCTTCCATTTTAGGTTTCAAGTCGGCTCGAATCGATCTAGATCATATATTTCAATTCCCAAAAGGATATTCCTCTTCAGCAAATTATAAGAGTGAACCATCTCTCAAATTTCATATTCAACCGTGAAATGCACTTATCTAAGCAGAAATAATTCCAGAGAACTTTAAGAGAAGGTTTGGACAAATAGATATCTCTTGTCATCCAATAAGTGCAGCAACAGGTGTGAAAAGATTAATTTCGTTATAACCGAAATCTCGTTTCAGCCAGTAAACGCTGTCCCAACTCTTTGAAGAAGAGGAAATAAATTGTTGTGTCACTTATGTGCTCCTGATTTTAGTTTATCGAAGAAAGTGATGTTACCGAATACTAACCTCTGATTGAATCTGAACCTAATCTATTAGTGAGTGTGAGATGAATAAGACAGAGCCCTAAATTTCAAATTGAATTTTCTGCACTAAATATCATGATTCCACACAAGCAAAGACTAGCAAAAATTGAAAAAAAAGCTGTTCTTATTTCTACTAACTACTGACTGCAGCAATTCGTAGCTACTAGCTGCGCTTTTTCAACATCGTTATCTTTGATTTCTCAAGTAAATTCGTTCCTGCAAGAAATGAGCTTTTATATTTATCACATATTCTCAACCGAACCACAGCTGTTCTCTCATAGTCATTTTCCCTTTACCTGGATTTTTTTCCAAAATTCTCATAAGGCTCTCTCTTCACAAGCTTATTTCCTACCCTCTTGAGTTTAAAGGACATATAACGCAATCTAAATTAACTTTATGAGTTTATTGCCTGTATTAGAAGCTTAAATTAGATATCATTTTGAACCCCAAACGCAGTTTTCCTGGATTCAATACTTCTAAAATCACCTTATGGTAGTCCGAGCAAAACTCAAGCAATACCCAAATGAGGTTATTACTGGTCCTCTTCGTATTTTTTTCAGATGCATCGCTGAAATTGTTGCTTATTTATAGGATTCGATGTTGTTACAATATATAAATATTTAACTTGGAATCCAAACTTTGGGCTTGTTGGGAAAAAAATGCTTCATATCTCTTGCAAAATTCTCTCGTTGCTGATGGTCGTTACAGTCTTGAGTGGCATGCTGCCTGCTCAAGCTTCTAATTGCAGTGCCCATCAGTATTGGGATAACAATTTCAATAAGTGCAAGGACTGCGCTTTACCTTGTGATTCATGCAACGGGTACAGTTATCGTTGCATCACATGCACCGGTGGTTATTCTAAGAGCTCATTTTCGTGCGACTTCACGTGCTCTGTTAAGAGTAACTATTTAGATTTCAATAAAGAGTCCTGCGAGAATTGCTCAAGCACTTGTACCACTGGATGCATCGAATCACCGATAAACTGCAATAACTGCCCCAACGGGACATACTATCGTCCGACAATAACAAATGTGACACAAATTGCCCAATTAATGGAGGATACTATATAAGCTCCACCGAAAGGAGATGTATCCCATGTCGTGATCCAAACTGTCTGTATTGCTCTAGCTCAGGATCTTGTGTCCGATGCAAGGCTTTTTATTATCTAGACACTTCGACCTACCGCTGTGAGTTCAAATGTCCCATTGGCTGCAGGTCCTGCAACGAAAATGGGACATGTTACTCATGTGAAGCTGGATGGACTAGTACTACAGCAGGAGGGTGTACCTGTCCTTTCAGCAACTGCAGAGAATGCGATGAACAATCTTGCGCCACATGTCAAGAAGGATTCGCGAAGGATGCGAGTGGTAACTGCGTGAGTACTGTTACAAATTGCAGACAATATGTTGCTAACTCAACCACTATCTGTGATATCTGTGAACCTGGTTACACTCTCGTAAATAACAATTGTGTCAAATGTAAAGAAGGTTGTCGTCATTGTAGTACTACTTCCAATTGCACTGCATGTGAGAATGGCTACTTCATGTATGGTACTGACCCGGCTGTGTCTTGTCTCGTCAGTGGTGTTTCCATTTCGGATTGGATGATTGCTGCAATAATCGGTATCGTGTTGTTCTGTTTGCTGGTTCTGGGGTTTGTTTTCTCCGTCATGAGAATACGAAGGAAGGCGAATCAGATTGTCGCCAATAACGTGCAAGCTTCCAGTGAAGATCGATCTCAAATCTCTATCCAGCCGCAAGGTAATCAGGACTATAGAGCTATAAATTAGTTTAATAACCCATAATATGGTGTGTGTAGCTTTTCTGAATGAGATGATATAATATGATATGATCATTTGAATTATAAGGATGTTAGCTCTATTTCCAGTCAGATTTTGAGTAAACATATACTGAAATGTAACGAATCAATGCTAAATTACCAATGATCGTGCTCCAATACAAAAAAAAAAAATTCTTTACCATGAACTGTAAATGTCAGCATTCCAATTCAAAATTTCCTTCCTTTGAGATTAAATCTTATTGCACAGAATGAAAAGTTATCTGATCATATTATTTTAAAATGGATCACTCACTTGAACTAATTGGAAAGTAGCCGAAAAACAAACTATAGAGTCCGAGGGAAAATGCTACACAAAGGAAAGGCCCGATTTTGTAGTGTCAATCACAAAAAAGTTCATATCGAGTTTTGCGAGAGACTTGTCTATTCAACCTGATGACAAAGATGTTTTCTGATTAAAAAAATTTTGTTGACGCATAGATAACTTCCCATGATTAGAGGGAAGATATGAATTCCTGATGATCAATACAAAACGACAAAATAGCAGCAACCTTTACGACTAAGCATGGCTCATTTCGTTATCCAGTGAGTATTCAACCTGTTGTTGAGTCGCCCAAACCAAACGGTTATGAACCTGTTAATTCTAATTGTTTACATTGGAGCAATCAAGCAGACTGAAATCGATTAAAGTCATGTTTTTCAATAACCAAAGGGATATTTCCTCCTTAGCAAAGGATAAGACAAAGGACCGTTGCTCTTCAGTGCAGTTAAATTTCAAATTCAATCATGAGATATATGTATGAAAACAGATTAAATCCCAGAGAAAGACAAAATTTGATATCTCTAAGAATCCAATAAGTACAGCAACTGGTGTGAAAAGATTAATTTCGTTATAACCGAAATCTCGATCCAGCCAGCAAACGCTGTCCCAACTCTAAGTGGAAAGAAATTGTTTTGTCACTTATGTGTGCTCCTGATTTTAGTTTATCGAAGAAAGTGATGTTGCCGAATACTAACCTCTGATTGAATCTGAGCCTCATCTATTAGTGAATGTGAGTTGAATAAGATAGAGTCCTCATTCTCAAATTGAATTTTCTGCACTAAATATCATGATTCCACACATGCAAAGACTAGCAAAGATTTAAGAAAAACTGTCCTTGATTCTGCTACCTACAGCAACCCTTAGCACCCACCTGCACTTTGTCAGCATTTCATTGCCATTGTTAAATTTGGCAAGGCAAGAAATGGATTTTCTATATATATATTCCATATTCTCAGCGGGCTCCGGGCTGCCTTCTACTGGTCATTTTCTTCAAAATTCTCATTGGACTCTCTCCACAAGCTTATTTCAGACATTTTTGAATTTTAAGATCTTAAAACGCGATCTAAATCACCATTCTGAGTTTATTTGATTAGTGCAAAAATCCTAAATTAGCTATTATTTTGAAAGGCAAGCGCAGTTTTCCTTGATTCGATGCTCTTCAAATCTCCTTATGATATTCGGAGAAAGGTTCAAGTAACATCCAAAAGAGAACATATATGACCCTCTTCGTATTGATTTCAGATACGTAGAAATGTTTGTCCATTTATAGGATTGGATTGGTGTTGGTGTAATCAATAAATAAATATTTATTGGAATCCAAACTTCGAGCTCGTTGGTAAAAAATGCTTCGCATCTCTTTCAAAATTCTCTCGTTGCTGGTGATCATTACAGTTTTGAGCAGCATGCAGCCTGTTCAGGCTTCCAAATGCAGTGCTCATCAGTTTGGGATAATGCTTACAAAAAGTGCAGTTACTGCGATTCATCATGCGATTCCTGTAGTGGTTTTAAAGAAGATTGTGACTCCTGCACCGGGGGTTATCACAAAGGCAGAAATTCGTGCCACTTCACGTGCTCTGTTAAGAGTAACTATTTAGATTTCAATAAAGTGTCCTGCGAGGATTGCTCAAGCACTTGTACCACTGGATGCATCGAATCACCGATAAACTGCAATAACTGCCCCAACGGGACATACTATCGTCCGACAATAACAAATGTGACACAAATTGCCCAATTAATGGAGGATACTATATAAGCTCCACCGAAAGGAGATGTATCCCATGTCGTGATCCAAACTGTCTGTATTGCTCTAGCTCAGGATCTTGTGTCCGATGCAAGGCTTTTTATTATCTAGACACTTCGACCTACCGCTGTGAGTTCAAATGTCCCATTGGCTGCAGGTCCTGCAACGAAAATGGGACATGTTACTCATGTGAAGCTGGATGGACTAGTACTACAGCAGGAGGGTGTACCTGTCCTTTCAGCAACTGCAGAGAATGCGGGAAACAATCTTGTGCTACATGTCAAGAAGGATTCGCGAAGGATGCGAGTGGTAACTGCGTGAGTACAGTTACAAATTGCAGACAATATGTTGCTAACTCAACCACTATCTGTGATATCTGTGAGCCTGGCTACACTCTCGTAAATAATAATTGTGTCAAATGTAAAGAGGGTTGCCGTCATTGTAGTACTACTTCTAATTGCACTGCATGTGAGACTGGCTACTTCATGTTTGGTACTGACCCGGCCGTGTCTTGTCTCGTCAGTGGAGCTACCATTTCGGATTGGATGATTGCTGGAATAATCGGTATTGTGTCGTTCTGTTTGTTGGTTTTGGGCTTTGGTATCTCCGTCATGAGAACAAGAAGGAAAGCAAATCAGCTCAATAACGTGCAAGCTTCCGAAAATCAATCTCAAATCTCTATCCAGCCGCAGGGTAATCAGGGCTATAGCGCTATTTATTAGTTTAATAACCTGACATATTACATGTTGGGTTTCTAAATGATATAATATATTGAATTATAAGAGTGTTTCCCGTTATAATTTCTAGTAAACATATATTGATATGCAACGAATCGATATCAAATTACCAGTGATGGTGCCCCAATACCAAAAAAGTTATTCTCCGCTCTGAACTGTAAACATTCCAATGTGAATGAAATATTAACTCTCCTATCACTTCAAATTAAATCTTATTGCATAGAGCATAAATAATTCGATTGACACCGAACTTTAAAAACTCATGTCAATAATCAAACAAATACCTCTTGAACGCCTAATCGCATATCTCGCTCCTTACATTGATCTCGATTACAAATCATGTGCGCTCTTGCTCAATTGCTTAGCTCTCGTTCTGTTCATAGCAACGATAAAATTCTATGAAAAGTTTCCGGATCATATTATTCTAAAATGGATTACTCACTATAAAATCGGGCCTTTTCTTTGCCTTGCCTTTTCCCTCGGACTCTACAGTTTGTTTTCGTGGCTACTATCCCATTATTTCGGCCACAAAATAGCTCACATCGAGTTTTACGAGACGTATACATTCATTCTGACGCCTCTAATATCGATACTGATGTTTTTGGGGTCAGTCATCACGATCTATTCAAGAATAAAATACGCGCTGCTGCCTCCTGGTGGGAAAATACTTATGTTGAACCTGATGCTATTGCTGCTGCTTGGCGCGCTTTGCTATGCTCGTCGAATGAGCACGATTGTAATTTTCGAAGAAATACCCAGCTGCCAAGAAATCAAAGAATACTGGACAATCATGTCGTATCGCGTGTTGGTCCTGGCCCTCCCGATTGTTGCCTATTTAAATGCCAATGTGCTTGACCCGAATCACTACGTCACAGACTTATTAGGGAAATTTTCAGGTATCATGGTTGTGGTATGTGGGACTGTTGGCGCGCTCAAAGACAAAAAGAAATATACTGTGTTGCGATGGGAGGAGATTGGTAAATGCAATCAACATTCGACGTTTGCTGCCTCGCAGTTCATCGTTGACACCTTTGTGGATCTCGTAGGGTGTTCCTTCACGACGATGATGCTATTCTTTTTGTTTCTTATGTCGGTTGGGTTCGTTGTTTCGCAAATGAGAGCGGGATTATCGCGTTTGTTTCCAAATTTGTTTCCCCCGACAAATGAACAGGTATGTGATTTATTGCTACTGTTTTCTCATTCTTTTTATTAGAATCAAGCTGGGTACTCAGGTTATGGCCCTGTCCCTGTGGCTCAAGACGAATTCCCTAAGGTACCGAGCGCTCCAAATTAAATTTAAGGATATTCCCTCAAAAATTTGTTTTCATTTAATCAACCTTCTACTGTTAATTCACTCATAATGGAAAGAAAGCCTGCATATGAGCTTCAACAACTAGCTTAAAAGAATATATCTTACACATATTTTATGTCTTTAGCGAAAGAACGGCTACCCGGCCTAACCTTTCAGTAAATATAATAAGGATATTCCTTGAAAAGCCAAGGACCTGTTCATAATTTTTAGTATAAAGAAAAAGAAACACATTAACTTTTGCCATCTACGCCATACATCAAAATTCTGCACGTAATTCAATTCAGTCTCACCCTAATAACCCTCACTTCTTAACCTTCTTTTCAGAAATTTTGTCTCCAGTCTCTGAGGCTTCATCATCGCTGCGGCTGAGTCTTCTCTTGCCACTTTCAAAGCCTTCTCTTTTCAGATATTCAACTCCTTCCTCTGCTGTTTGCGTCATGGTTCCAGACATACTCAGCCTTCTCGGACTTTTCGTACCACTTTTTTGACCGCTGCTCTGTCTTCTGGGCTCCTCAGGAGCGAATGTTACAGTCAGCGACTTCTTCCTACTGCTTGTTGAGTCTCCATTTGCTTTCAATTGCTCTTCAGCTTCTTGTTGCTTATTTTTCGTCCGAAGCGCACTTTTGGTTTTCGGCGATTTTTTCGTCGTTGATTTCTTTGTCTCAGTCAACTTATTTGGCGATTTCTTCGTCTCGGACACCTTGCCAGGCGATTTCTTCGACTCTGATACCTTTCCAGGTGATTTCTTCCCCTCTGATATCTTGCTTGGCGATTTTGTTCCTTGAGAAGGGGATAATGATTGACGCACGGGGGACTTTTTTGCAGAGGCTCTGTCCTGAGAAATCATTTCAGGAGATCGCGGTGGGAGCACGTTAATTGTTGGTATAGGCGATTTCTTTGACGCCTCAAACAGAAACGCCGTTGCTTCCTCGATCGTTTGAGCCACGCTTCCTTTCCGAGGCGTGGACTTACGACGAGATTGAGTTTTGGGGTCAGTAGAGTGCTCTTCTTTCGTTTTGCTACTATGATGAGAAGAAAATGCGGAAACTTTGACTGCGTTAGGTGATTTTTTGCTTTCTGAACCCTTTGATTTAGGAGATTTGGGAGATGTCGATCTGCTTGACTGAGGGGATTTTGAACTGTCTTTTGTGGGAGATTTAGAGCCAGCCTTAACTGGAGATTTAGGGTCGATTTTGGTCGGGGATTTGAATCCTACCTTAATTGGAGACTTTGTCACGCTTGATTTTGGCGATTTTTGCATGGCTTCTTCGAGCCGGCGGAAGTGCATATCCGATGTGTCGATTTTTCTGCTAATTCTCACTTTCTTTTTCGAATTTTGAGGAGATTTGCCATCTTTTGATTCTTCGGCCAGTCTCTCAGCCAGAGGCTTTTTCAATATGGATTTAATTTCGGGAGAATGCTCTCCTCCTTCTCTTCTATGAGTTGAAGTACTGCTTTGAATTTTTGGGCTCGTTTCGTGAACGTTTTCTTTGTTTTGGGAAGAAACTCTTCGCGGTGAGCGAGTAGCGTGGCGCTCGTCTTGGCTTAGTCTAGTTTGGCTCATGGGAAATTGAGGTCAATCTGGTGTGTTTGGATTGCTGAGAGAAATTTAATTTAGTTCGATTTGAATTCTGCAATAACCGGGTTTCTGGCGCTGATTATAGTAGAATATGAAGATCCATCGAAAAATTTACTAAATTTACTAAGATTCAGCTTGGATACGGAGAAATCAAATTCACAACCCAAGCCTAAGCAATGGTAGAATAGTTTGAACGAAGGCATTCATGAGAATCACCTGGGCTCACCGGGCTGATAATTGTGGAGACAAATTTTCAATTAGGCATTCTTAAGACTTCATCCTCTCATCTACAATGATTAAAACAAAATTGGTTTATCAGAGCTCATCTTTGAAATCATCATTATGACTTTAGAAATTTTCAGAGTTTTGCTGTGAAAAATATATTGAGTAGTAGAATCATCATGTGTAATCGACGCAAATGTGAAGTTTGATAAATCACACCACTGAAAAACTGAAGTGATTCTTCTCATTAAATTAATAGATGTAAATAAATCAGGGAGCATTATAATACCGGTCCGTGGTCACTGTTTTCAGAAGAAACTGAATGGTAAAGAGGTTCTTGTTCTACTCGTTTGGCCTTATAGCAGCAGCAGTTCCTTATCGAAGAAGTGATTGTTTTCGATAGCCCATAAGCCAGCGAATTCAACAACCCTTGACTTCCAAACGCAATAGCGCATACTAATCTGTATCCAAACATCGCATTTTTCACTAATCCCAACGCGAGCAGCGTCGTCCCGATCATAATCGGCGACAGACACACCACCAGAATTAACGGATAGACCAACAGCTCAAAATGTCTCCTTTCAGTCACGTATCTTAGCAAGATTATTGTTCGAATGTAATATATCAGACACGACACAATACTGATAATCCCTGGAATCAGAAAAATGATTATATCACTTAGACCAGTAGTTCCTGGCTGATCTCGAGAAAACACACACATTTCTCTTCTCGGGTCATAGATCCGATGATTCAGTATGACTGAAAGCGTTCCTACAACTAACCCTGAGCTGATTGTCAATGAGAGGTATTTAGTATAATATTTTTCAAGGCAACTCGTGCTTGCTGTGCTGACGCTTTGGTGCAGGTAATGCGCAAAGCAAGAGGTAAAAATAATTGCGCTTGCGTAACCAAAATATGTGATCCAGCTTACTACTTGGCAATAGGCGTTGCTGTGTGCACCCATTGAAGAGAATATCAAAGGGAAATGGTGGACAAAGTCAAGAATTGCAAGTACAACGACCATTTTACCGAGAGAATTTCTGGTTTTTCCAAGGAAAACAGTAACTGAAACGTTAAATACGCAGCCGAAGGCTGAAAGGATGTTTGTAATGGCAGCTGCTTGAAATAAGATGGTTTGCTCTTCATTTGAACTCATGTTGTCGCAGTTTATCTTTCAGGTTCTGCCACTGCACTTTTGCAAAAGATAAACTTTGTTATTTAATTTGGTTTTAAATTGCGAATTAACCTCATGAATATCATTTAGATGATAAGTCCAATTACTCTCAATTGTTAATCTCATTCTTTGCAAATTAAAAAAATAAAAATACGATCAAGAATATGAGCTATAGTGACTGACGCCACATTTCCTGCCCGACTAGTGTCTGCTACGAGACTCTAAATTGTTGAGTCAGCAATTGTGTTGTTTTGGCTCGGAAGTTCTCATCATCGAAGAACTTGGAAAGTATTGTTTGCATTATGGAAATTCCTCTCTGTTGTTGCATTGTTGCCAGGTAGATGAGCACACTATAACTCGTGGGCTTATATTCTCATTTAGAATCTTTAGTTTAGTTTTTAACATGGAAATAGATTTATCCTAGCTCAGCTTACTCAAAATTTGCGTTTTCACACAATGATCAATACCTAACATCTTATCTTCTCGTTATTTCTATACCGATGGTTTGGATTAGCATGATCTTAATATTGTTTTTCCAGCACAAAAGATTTTTGATTGTTTACGATTGAATTCTGTGTAAGAGATCTCCAGCATCGATTATTATCGGAGATGTGCTTGAAAAACAAAATATGCACTTGTTGAAATAAGATACACTCAAATACTCAATTTCTCCAAAGTAGATTTGCGTTCCTTGGGAGATTGAGACTCTTCTTCTGTCATGGATAAAAACGACGACTGCGACGATTCAGTCCTTTTGCGCGACGAGCAGAGGCATTTTACCTTCTCACATATTTCTCTCGAAAGACCATAGGCCAAAGAGTTCAAAAACCCTTGCGCTCCAAACAATAAATAACTGATTTCTGTGTAGACCTCACTTTTCAACTCAATTCCAATCAACACGCAATACTTTCGAACTAGCGTAGGCAAAATACAGATTATAAGTATAAGTGGATACACCAAAGGTCCCCAATGATATCTTTCATTCAATGACCAGAGAATACTCATTATTCTCAAAGAATAGAAGAGACATCCAAGTATGCTGATGGTACCTGGGATCACCAACAGAAGCAGAGCACCCCATGGAAACCCAGTTGTTAGCCGGGTTATACACGCTGACGTTCCATCATCGAATTGATAGTAGATCTTATACTGAAGCGCTACTGTGAGAGATCCCACGATAACGCCTGCGAGGACCGACAATGCGATGTACTTTTTGTAATATTTCTCGACACATTCGATACTGCCTTGTTTAAGGCTTTGATAGAGGGCATGAGCGAAGCAAGTCGTGAAAAAGATCGAGCTCGCGAATCCGAAATATGATGCTGCGGCTCCTATCTGGCAGGTCAGGGGGCCCATCGAAGCGAAAGAGAAGAGAACAAAGGGGAGATGATTGAAAATGTCAAAAGTTGCAAGCATAATAACCATTTTTCCAATGGTAAACTTAGATTTTCCCAAGTATAAAGTTAGAGCGATGTTGACGATGCAACCCCCGATTGAAAGAAGTCCGATAAATCCAGAAATCCACTGCAGTTTTTCATCTAGACTTTGGCTCAATGTGGAAGATACGTTTTCAAAATTAAAGGTGCCGGTCATGCTCTGGAATCAAAATGAGAATAATTATTTAAACTACTGAATTTTTTAGTTAAAATTTCTGAAAGTTAAATTAAAGGAGAAAAGGTCCGAGCTAGAGCTCATCTTATGTTTCAAAAAAACATTAATTACAAACCTAAATCCTGACATTTACAATGAGACAAATGGCTCCGAGGCGAATTTAAGAATGAAACTTGTGAAAAAAAATGCTTTGGATTGCATGGTTTGCTATAGGAGTTGAATGTTAAGTTTTCTCGAAGAATTACTGTTGTAACGGCTCGTGGAAAATAGCATTTAAACAAACATGAGAGTAATTACACCAATTCAACAGTACTCGACGCTTGTGGCCGTTTAGCCCTTGGTATTGTCTATGACCTTGAAATACAAGCCTTTAGCAGTCTAAATCTAGAAACTCAAAAATTAGAAATGTTACGGAGACTAAATTTGTTGGACAATAATCGATTCTCTTGTGGTCTTTATGCTTGCTATCCATGTCTTTCGAACATACACCGTTGATGTTCAAAATTACGGTATTAATAAAGAAATGACCGATTAATAACTCCAAGGAAATATTCATATCTGTGCCGTTTAAAGACCCATTCAATTGCTCTACTGCCTACCTTCCTCCCTAAGTGAGAAACTAGTTCTTAATTGAGTGCTCTAACGATATATTAATATAATTTTCATTTTTGAGAGAATAATACTTTAAGAGATGCGTATAATATCAAACCCTTAAAAGATTGGCAAACAAAGCGAAAAAGCTCCACACTTTACATCTCCGATGAAACAAGATTTCATATAAATTTTTTTATGAGGTGTCTTATCTTATCTTTCTCCTAATAAATCTCTCAATTACTCAATTCAATGAGTCAGGGTCTTCTCGAGTCTCTTCCATCATCGAAATCGTTGGATTCATCAACGATGCAGATACAGATTTTCCCGAACGCGTACAACATTTTTTCAATGCTCCTCTTATTTCTCTCGAAAGCCTATATACCAATGAGTTCAAAAACCCTTGTGCTCCAAACAGACCTCGCGCAAATTCTCGATAGAGCCCATTAATCTCGGTAATTCCAACTAGATTTAAAAATCTCCTCACCATTGTCGGGGAAATGCAGATTACAAGGATCAATGGGTACACGAGTAGTCCCCAATGCTGCTTTCGACTCAATGATTTTAGCACTTGCATCGTTCTAATGTAATAAAATGTGCACGCTATTATCCCAACAGTGCCTGGAATAAACTCAATCAGCAAGTCTCCCCACTTGAACCCGCTAACGGGTCGAGTCCTGCAGGTTGAGAGCCCGTTTCCATACTCATAATTTTCTTTATATTCAATAATTACTGAGAGAGTTCCTACGATAAAGCCTGAAATGTTAGCCAATGTAACGTATTTGAAAAATTGTCTCTTGCTGCTCTCAATGCTGCCATCGTTAAGACTGCGATAGAGAATGTGACCAACGCAAGTAGTGTAGAAGATCGACGTTGAGAATCCGAAATATGAGATCCAGCTTCCTATTTGGCAGGTTGCGGTAGTGGAGCCAAAGGAGAAAAAGACCCAAGGCAGGTGGCTTAAAATATCAGAAATAGCGAGCAATATAACCATTTTTCCGAGGATGAGCTCGGATTTTCGGAAATATATCGCCACAGAGATGTTGAAGATGCAGCCCAGGATTGATAAGGTCCCTACGACTCTAGAGATAAGATTTAGCACTCCTTCTAAGCCACTTGGCGAGCTGGATTCTTCGAGTTGAAGAAAATGGAAGATGCTTGCCATTCTTGAATTAAATAAACTTTTAAACACGAGTCAGCTAATTTAGCTATTTGAAGCCAAGGTTATGAACCTCTGAGCTAGATCAAATTTCGAATTTATTGAGGGCTCTTATTACGAGGTATCATCTCAAAATTTGAAGGAATGGCTCCAGGGCAATTAGCACGAATAGACTCGCGCTATTTCTTAGTATTTGAGTGGCTTTTTTTTTTTTTGAGGGTTAATTGTAAAGTCCATTTGAGAGAGAGACTACCGAATACTTTGAATGACTTTTGTAAAATCGAATCAAAATGAAAGACCTTCAAAAATATGTATTACAGTGCTTTAGCTGTGGTGATTTTATTGGTGTGATCAATCTCAACAAAGACAAATTTTCAATCATGTTAAGGCGGGATTTTGATTTGCTCATATAAAACGAATTAATTGTTCTAATTTTTCGCACTTATTCAATTAGAGCTAAGAAAGAATTATTGATTAGCAAATATTGGCTCAGGATCATTTTGGTAGGAACTCTACAACGCATGAGAAAACTAAATCATTTCCATTCGCATTTAATGGGGCTCTGTGAATTAGATAATTGCTCGCTCATTTCAGAGTAATATTTTTACTGTCTTCTGGATATTGAGTCTAATAGTGGGTCTCATCTTCTGAAAAAGAGAGCGACTTTACAATTGATTCCTCCTCTCTAGACGGACAGCAATTCCTCTTGAAAGCTCCATAGATTTCTCTGGAAAGCCCGTATGCTAATGAGTTCAAGAACCCCTGCCCTGCAAACAGCGCACGGCCAATTCTTCTGTAAACAGCGTTATTATATAAATCATATCCAAGCAGATTCTCGAAGACTCGAGGCATTGTGGGAGCTATACAGATAATAAGGATCATTGGGTAGAGGAAGACTCCCAAATACCACCTTTCATTCATTTCCCTTAGCATTTTCACTATCATAACGTAATAGACCGTGCAACCAACTATGGCAATGAGCCCTGGAATAAGAATAACGGATAAGCCAGCCCAGTCAAATTCTCCCTGAGGCAATCGCGTTATGCAAATTCCCATTGTTTCATCATATTCCTTATATTGAAGTCCAATTGCTAGCGATCCCACGATAAGGCCGAAAGTGATAGCGATAGCCAAGTATTTACGGCAATACTTCTCAACGCATTCTATGGAGCCCTTTCTGAGACTGTGATACAAAGAATGAGCGAAACAGATAGTGAAGGAGATTGTGCTTCCGAACCCGAAGAATGATATCCAGCTTCCAATTTGGCAACCAGTGCGGGTCGTGTGAGTCATCCAGAAGATAACTAGAGGCAGATGATTTAAAATATCGAAGACTGCTAGGAAAATCACCATTTTGCCGAGAATGAGCCTTGATTTTTGAAGCCCAACCGTTACGGCTATGTTAAAAAGACTCCCGACGATTTAGAGTGTACCAGAAAAACCGGAAACTCGGCATAATGATTCGTTGAAATCTGGAGGAAGGGATTGAAATTGGAGAGAACCGAGGAAGTTCATACTTTTGAACTGTTTAAACAAATAAAATATCTTTGAGATGAGCCACTTGAATGCTTTAATATCACATTACTTAAATAAACTGCGTATATGATTAAAATATTTTTTGAATGATACTTTAACAATCAGACTAGACACGTAAATCACGGAATTCCTTTTATTTTTATGTGCTCTTTGGTTTGTGAGTTTTAAAGGCACTTGCAGACTGAAAATTTTCATTTTTTCTCAAGATATATATCATTTGAGTAAAATTGAATTTGACTAGAACAGAGCGAAGCGATTATGCTATTAATTTATATCTGACAGCTTCAGATCCCTGATATCAGGGTACGCTTGAAACCATAACTATCTAATAATCGATATTCGGCTTTTGTTACTCTTTAGAAATTTGTTATGTTATTTCTGAACAAATTGCTTTAATATGGCAGCAATAGGTATAAAATTGCCATTTTTTAAATCTATCCTGTTTTCAATTTGAACTTACAGACTCTGAAGTTCACTATTTACTCATTAAATGCATTTGGTATAGCATATAAACATCAATTTCAAATGTTTAGCAAACATAGAACTTTCTTAACAAAGCTAACTGATGAATGAAATCAGAGATTAAAGGTTCCAACTCTCGAAAATGTAGGCTGTTCCAAAAGAACGGATTCGCCAGTTTTTCCATCTTGAAATTGGCTCTCAGTTGATTCTGTGGTCCGATTGAGTAAGGTGTCAATTTTTTTACGCTTATAGCAGCATTTCTTAAACGATTCATATATTTCTTTCGAAAGCCCATACGCCAACGAGTTCAAAAACCCTTGAGCTCCACTTAAACCATGACTTGTAGCTCTGTATACCCAAATCGTGTTTAGATCGAAACCAGTAAGGCTAACAACTCTTCGAATCATCGCCGGGGAAATGCAAATTATTAGGATAAGTGGATATACCATGAGGCCCCAATGCATCTTCTGATTATACCTCTTTAGCACTCTAACTATTTGAAAATAATAGAAAGTGCATCCAAAAAGGTTGATGATGCCAGGAAGCAAAAGGAGGAAGAAGAGCCCCAAATTGAATCCTTTGAAACTCCGAGTCGCACAGAACGATTCCTGCCCGTCATCAGACACTTGATATTCTCTCCACTCGAGAATGACAGAGAATGTACCCACGAAAAGACTTGGAAGGACGGTCAACCCAAGATATTTCTTGAAATACCTCTCAATGCAGTCGAAACCGCCGTTTTTCAAACTCTGGTACAACGCATGAGCGATGCAGGTCGTGAAGCAGACGGAGCTCGAGAATCCGAAATATGAGAACCAGCTACCTATGACTTCACAGCCAACGCGACTGCTAAATGCATGGATTGAGTTTATGAACCAAGGGAGATGGTTAGTGAGATCAAAGACAGCAAGGAGCATCACCATTTTCCCGATAATCACTTTTGTTTTTTTTAGAAATAACGTGACGACGATAATGAAAACGCAGCCCAGGACTGACAGCGTTCCGACTATTTCTGAAATCAAATTCAGCTCTGTACTCATTGCGGGAAGAGCCGCAGCCGCGATAGAGGTATCGAAGTGAGGAAAATCAAATGTACCCGTCATTCTTTAATCAATGTGTGATAAAAGATTGAAATAAAATAGATTAATAAGGTTCCTGAAGTCCAACAAAAGTAATAACCTTAAGAGCTAGGTCAGTGAATGAAAGAGAAAAGGCTGCAGTAAAGGCGATAGCAAATGCAAATCCCTAGTTTTCATAAAAAAAACGAAACTCGCGGTTGCCATGTGTGGAAAATACCTCTAATGAACAATTGTATATATACATATATTGGTAGATCTGCTAAGATAAGGAAGCTCTTTGAATGGGCTTTCATAAAGAATTGCATAATATCCAATTACAATGTTGAATTGCTACTGGACGATAGAGTTGAATACAAATTCATATGATCATTATTAACACTTCAACATTTATAAAAATCAAAAAATTTCCTCAAGCTTCGAAGAAGTTTTGAGGTCTTCTTGCTGGCTAGAACCAAAATGGCTCTCACTTCCAGATACCAGCAGTTTTATCGAGCCCTCAGATTTTTTTTGTGGTGGTAAGCAACAACATCTTCTTAATGCATGATATATTTCTCTGGAAAGCCCATATGCCAACGAGTTTAACAACCCTTGGGCTCCAAACAAACCTCTTGTGATCTCTGCATAAAGAGCATTGTTTATCTCAATCCCAATCAGATAGAAAAACCTTCGAATCATTGCCGGAGAAATGCAGATGACGAGGATCAATGGATAAACTAACGGTCCCCAATGCAGCTTTTGATCCAATGAGTTTAACAGTCGAATTACTCGGATGTAATAGAATATGCATCCAACGATATTAATAACACCTGGGATAAATAAGATAAGCAAGCTCCCCCAATCAATTCCTTCGTTATGTCGAGTAACGCAGAGCGATTGGCCATTCTCGAACTCGATATACTGCCGGAAGCGAAATACGAGGGAGAGCGATCCCATCATTAACGCTGCAGCGAGAGAAATGGCAATGTATTTCTTAAAATACTTCTCTACGCATTCTATACTGCCGTTCTTCAGGCTGTGGTACAAGGCATGAGCGAAACTGGTAGTGAAGAAGAGAGTGCCTGCGTATCCGAAATATAAGATCCAACTGCCGATGACTTCGCAGTTCAAACGATTGGATGTTAGTCTGAACGTAGAGAGAACCAATGGAGTATGAGTTAATATATCGAAAACTGCAATGAGTACCACCATTTTTCCGATAATGAACTTAGATTTTCCAAGGCATGTAGTGACGACGATGTTAAAGATGCAACCCGTGATTGAGAGTATTCCTAGAGCTCGAGTAATCGTATTCAATAATTCGCTGACGTTCTGTGGAGGGATGTATTCTAATTGAGAAAAATCGAAGGGGCTCGGCATTGTTGTATTGAACAGTATAAATAATTTTTGATTAATTGAGATATTTAAAGCCGAGTAAAGAAATCACTAACTTAACTATCATATGTATATTGATATTTTGGGTTGTGATAAGAGTAGTGTAAACTGCAACCTCAACTTCAATACTCATTCGCTTCTTATTTAAGCTGTTTCTTGCTTTTCCTATGCCAAACAATTATCACTCCTCTTCCTCATAACGTATTATTCTTTGGTATTCTTTCTATCAGTTTCAGGAAAAAATTAAGATATTGAAATTCTCAAACGGTAACAAAATTTTTTTGGCTAATGAATCTCTGAATTATCCCTAACATCGTAAACTATAAGTATTTCCTTGTGAAAGACGTAATTTGGCTATATATGCCGATTTCTGGTTTCATTGGGTGAGAATGCTCGGTCTCAGCTTTCTGAAGTCAAAATACAAATAAATATCTTTTGATGATGATGCTATACATATTTTTTTTTTGAAGCCATGGGCACTCACACCAGGACGGATAGCTGGTTACGCACAGCTAAAACGTTTTGCCTGAAAAACGCAATGTTCTTTTTGAAAAGGATGAAAATTTTTGTGCAATGCTTGAAAATTACACCATCACATTCCCTTCTGGATGTTGTGTACTCACATCGTATCTGTAGCACGGCACGGATAAAAGGAAAATAATTTGAATCCTGCGTGCCAGTATGTAAGGCATCCTAGGATCTTTTTCAACAAACTTTTTCTTTTTAGAAAAAACTTAAACTATGATTTTCAAATTCAAACATCATTAATGGAAATTCTCTTCTTCTACGAGCCTTCCTCATACTGTTTTTAAGATTTTAGATATTTGTTTTTTGAGCCGATATAACGAATGAGTCGCATAATATGAAGTATAATTTGATAAGTATCTTAACTAGATACATTTCATAAGTAAGACGACTCAAATTGTAATTTTAACTCTTAGTGATTCAAACTCTAAGGGGTTGGCTCAGACTCAATCACATTTCAAAATAAAAAACTCAATTAATGGGTTTGGAGTCTTCTGGAAGTTGAGCCTCAATTAGAGTGCCATCGTCTGACGTAAATGATTTCATCAACGGATCCAATCTTCTTGGCTTTGAGCAGCACCTTTTAAATCCCTCGTATATTTCTCTGGAAAGTCCATAAGCTAACGAGTTTAACAATCCCTGAGCAGCATAGCAACCCCGAGTCATCTGCATGAAGAACTCTCCCTGTATGCTACCTCCAAAGAACGACAAAAACCTTTGAACCAGGAATGGGGCAATGCAAATTACGAGGATCAGCGGGTACACTAGTAACCCTAGATGAAGTCTTTGATTAATAGATCGAAGCAGTTTGATAATTCGGATATAATAGACAGTGCATCCAACTAAATTGAGCACCCCTGGAAGGAATATTAGGATCAAGCCTTTCCAATCGAACCCAGAGTAAGGTCGAACGCTGCATAGGTTCCCATCAGGATAGTTAAAATGCTGTTTGAATTGGAAAATCACTGAAAAAGTACCCACGATCAAACCTGCAATAACAGAAATGGCAATATATTTCTTAAAATATACGTCAACGAAGTCAGCGGTGCTCTTCATCAGGGTATGATACAAAGCATGAGCAAAACTAGTTGTGAAGAAGAGCGCCGCAGTGTATCCGAAATATGCAAACCAGCATCCTATGACTTCGCAGGTGTACTGAGTGTTCAATGAATGGAAGGAAGAGAGGTAAATAGGAATATAAGTAAGGAGGTCAAGGAATGCAAGGATAATCACCATCTTCCCAATGGTGACCTTTGATTTGCCGAAATACACTGTAACTGCGATGTTGAAGATGCAGCCCAAAAACGACAGTGATCCCACGATCTTGGTAATCAAATTTAGTGTTTCTGGGTCTTCTGGTTGTGGAGATTGAAATTCGAAATGAAACAACTCGGGAGTGCTCATCTTTCTTGAATCAAAATCTGAATAAAAAATTTTAATTAAGCGAGCTTATTTCCGCTTAGAACCAAGTCGAAGGTTCATGAGATTATTAAAAATTTAGTAAGGACCTTTGTAAATGTGTACTTTTCAACAACCTCTTTGCTTTTCTAAGGTGCAAATTCTCTATCTTCGATACAAAAGCATAAATTGCACGTTTAATATTTTTTTTTGTTTATGGCTTTTCTTCTTGAATTAATAAAAATGAGAGTTTTATCGCTGCTGCATTGAAAATACCCTAATGCGTTTAATGAAGGCTGTGTGAATAACACCAAATAACGAGTTCTTGGCATGTTGATAAAAAGAAGGGCTTCACGAATAAAAATTTTCTCTATAATGTATAATCTCTTACAAGTAATCGCAGGTTTGGTTGTCAAACTAGGTTGCTGAAAACTAACCTTCACGCCAATAGATCAGCAGCGGTGTTGCGTACCTATTGCTGCGTCGTGAATTGAATCCTATCATCCTGTGATGCATCCAATCAGATAGAAAAATTTTCGTAGTATCAAAGGGATACAGAATGCTTACAATCTATCAAACAAGCAATCCAATTCAAGAGTAGAAATCCAGTTTCAGATTGAGAGAAATCGAAAGCAGACATTATCTTCGAGTCAGATGGAGTGTAAGATTTGTAAACTTACGCGAGAGCGAGTATTTCACTTCTTGAAAACTAAGTGTCCATATAGAAATTTCAGAATTGCATCACTTGTGATGCCGATGTTATCAGAGCAGGAAACATGAACTCACAATTCTGCTGATTAAAAGGTGTTGTAGAAACTATCTTGAAGCTCTTTTTCAACGAACGACATCATTTAGACGCAAAAAATATTCTCGATCTTGGTTCAAAATTAATCGCCTCAAAGAGCGCTTTCGGGCTAGAGAGACTTCATGAAACTCTTAACTTTAATATATCTTATAAGATACTGAAAATCTGTGGTATCCTCTAAAGAGACAAAAAATAAGGAGTAGCACCTTAAAAAAAGAAAATGGGCACAAATCTATAAGAGCACAGACTTCTGGTCTTCTTGACGTTGACCTCCCAATTGAACTTCGTCTTCTGCAGACGATACCGATTCCATTAGCGTCTCTTTCGCTCTGGATGGGCAACAGCAGCTTCTTAACGCTTGATAGATTTCTCTCGAAAGCCCGTAAGCCAATGAGTTGAAAAACCCTTGAGACCCAAATAACCCACGAGTTATTTGTAAGAAGAAGCCATTCTCATAAATCCCACGCCAACCAATTAAACCGAGAAATCTTTGAACTAAGAAGGGAGAAATGCAGACAACAAGGATGAGTGGATACACCAAAAGCCCCCAATAAACCTTCTCGTTTAATGCCCTTAGCAGTTTTATCGTTATTATATAATAACTTATACACCCAATGATATTAATGGTCCCTGGAATAAGTAAAATGAACAAGATCCCCCAATCAAACGTATAAACGTGTCGAATCCTGCAAAGAGAGTGTCCATCAGGATACTCAACGTACTCCTTGAACCGCAATATCACTGAGAATGATCCCACGATGAGGCCAGAAATGACAGAAAGCATGACGTATCTCTTGAAAAAGGCCTCAACGAAATCAATGCTTTTCTTCAGACTGTAATAGAGAGAGTGCGCGAAACATGTCGTAAAAAAGAAAGAGCTTGTGTATCCGAAGTATGAAAACCAGCTTCCTGCGATCTCACAGCTAAAGGGGTTGTTGAGAGACTCGTAGGCAGTGAGGACCAAGGGTATATGAGTAATGAGGTCAAATATTGCGAGCGTAATCACCATTTTTCCGATGATGAATTTCGATTTTCCAAGCCACAGCGTCACGACGATGTTGAAAATGGAACCCAAGATCGAAAGCGATTCTGCGACTTTAGAAATCCAGTTTATGCTTTCGTTAAGGTCGCCCAGCAGCAGTTGAGGTTCGGAGTGAGTAAAACCGAGGTATTTAGTCATTCTTGATTCCAATTGGTAATAAAATATTTAAAAATCAAGCGATTAAGAAGATCTTTGAAGCCCAGTATATCCAAAAATAAACCCTTAACATATTCAAAATGTTGAATCTCACAACGCATTCTCTTTATCAGAGCTCATTTCCGGAGTGAAATGTGAAATAAAACGAAATGCTAGTCGCTTTAGTCAACGTTAAGCAATTTCTTATTTTATCTCAGTCCAGATGAATGAAACATGTGAGATTTCTCCACCAACTCATTACAATTTTCCTCTAATCTAGCTTGTTAAAAGCCACTTTTAGAGAATTTAGCCTTGGGTGTTATGCTCGAATAGAGTTATTCGAATGAAATGATTCGCTACCGTGTTATAAAAGACGAGCGTTACGAAATGAATTTAAAAATAAATCATTCTCAAAAAACATCAGATTTTCTCGTTATCGTTATCCAACTCTTCTGAATAATAATATCTCACATATATGAATAAGATCTTTTAACTTCTCCTGTGAGCTGAGTTTCAGGTGAAGTATCATCAATTGAAGAACATTCAGATTTTAGCAATGAGGCATTAGATTCTCTTCTTGATGGAGAGCAACATTCTTTTAGTGCTCTGTATATCTCTCTAGAAAGTCCATATGCAAGCGAGTTGAAAAACCCTTGAGATCCAAACAGCCCACGCGAAACGTCTTGGAAAATCTTGTTCTGGGTGAGATCGACCCCAAATAGAAGGTGAACTCTTCGAGATATCGCTGGCGTTATGCAGATGATAAGGATCAGAGGGTACACTAACAGCCCCAAATGCAATTTCTCATCCCTTGACCTTAGAATCTTGATAATTTTAATGTAATAGACTGTGCATCCAATGATATTGACAACGCCTGGAATAATGACAATCAGCAAGCTGGCCCAACTAAACCCTGAGACTGGTCGAATTCTGCACTGTGTACTTCCGTCAGCATCCGTATAGTATTCCTTTAGTTTAAGAAGAACTGAAAGCGATCCAACGAGAAACCCTGAGATGACCGACAACGCGATGTACTTCTTATAATACTTTTCAAGGCCGTCAATGCTGCCGACTATCAGAACGTGATATAATGAGTGCGCAAAGCAAGTGGTGAAGAAGAGAGAACTGGTGTATCCAAAATATGACACCCAACTATTTATCACTTCGCAGCTATATTGCGTATTTGTCGCGCTGAATGAGTTCACAAGCGATGGAACGTGGGTGAGAATCCCGAAAATTGCCAGCAAAATGATCATTTTTCCAATGGTGAACCTGTACTTGCCAACATAGAAGGTCACGACTATATTAAAGATGCTCCCGAGGATTGAAAGTGCTGCCACAACGATACCAAGCCAGTCCTCTGACACAGATGAGCTCTGTAACGAGTTGGTAGGATCGACTTGAGGAATGTTAATAAGGGGTGACATTCTTGATCCAAAATGGAATAAATTAATTAATTTAAATCTATGAATGAATGCTGTTGATGACAATGAGAGTGACTTTTCCAGCATTTGAAAACACCCAGTTTAAAATACGTTTTTTCTAAATGATTCGATTAAGTTTCGAGGGTCCATCCAATTTAAGATCCGAATTCAGAATTTGCTGAGTTATGCAATATTTTACTCGCATTTGAGGAGTTCAATTTGAGATACTAAGTAACAGTGAAAACTTTTTTTCTTTGGGAAATAAACAAAAAGAGGTTCTACATGTATCATCTAATTTTCACAGTTTTGATGAACTCCTCAAGCTCTGGAATATTTTAGAATGATTCAGAGAGATTAAGATAATACCATCAATTTTTTCACTCATGCTGCTTTTGTAATACTACTAAATCAAGGAAACGGATACGAACCAAGACAATAAATACTTTTTTTTTTTGTTGGTATTTACCAGCGATAGCTTAATTTCAAAGAATTGAAAGTAAGTTTTTCCATTATACTTTATCTATGATGACTGATATTGTAAAGTACTCTCATTTCATTGTTAATACTTTGCTCTAACAGAGGTGCATAATTTTGAATTACCATTATAATCTAATGTAATTTGAAGAAAAGGCCTCACAAATTAATGCAAAAATTCATAATTATAATCTTTTCGCGAAATAATTTTCAGAGTTTGTGTGCGGGTCTTCCCTTCTCCCTTTTACTTAGACGAATTAAAGACCCTCAGGTCATCTCGATGTTGAGATTCAACTTGAGTCTCTTCTACAGAAGAGAACGATTTTATCAATGGGTCTTCTGATCTTTTTTTCGGCGAGCAGCATCTTCTCAATCCATCGTATATTTCTCGAGAAAGTCCATAAGCCAAGGAATTCAAAAATCCTTGGGCTCCGAACAAACCGCGGCTTATTTGCAAGTAGAGATATCCCGTTTTGTTCTCTTTCGCGTTATCAAAACCGATCAGGAAGAAGATTCTTCTAGCTATTCCAGGAGAAATGCACACGACGAGGATCAGAGGGTATACTAAAAGACCCCAGTGCATTTTTCCGTTCATTGATCTCAGCATCTTCATGATCAGAATATAATAGAATGTGCATCCAATGATATTGATGACGCCGGGAATAACCAAGATGATTAAGATGCCCCAATCAAACCCGTCGACCTGTCGAGAAGTGCAGAGTGCCTGTGCGTGCTTGTAAGTTTTAAATTGAAGTAAAACAGCAGATGATCCCATGATGAAGCCTGAGATGACCGACAAGGCAACGTATTTCTTGAAATGCTGCTCGACAATCTCAACACTGCCGGTCTTGAGACTGTGATACAATGAGTGACCAAAGCAAGTCGTGAAAAAGAGAGAGCTCGCGTATCCGAAATATGACACCCAGCTGCCAATATATTCACAAGTCAAGCGATTAGATGTTGTTTCGAATGAGTTGAGAACCAAAGGAATGTGAGTTAAGAGGCAGAAACATGCGAGGATTATCACCATTTTCCCAAGGATCCCTTTTGACTTTCTCAGCATTGCTGTGATAGCAATGTTGAAAATGCAACCCATGATGGAGAGCATTCCAACAATTTGAGTAATCAAGTCCCAGGGATCAGTTGGGACATGAGAGCCGACTTCCTCGAATTCAAAAGCGCTCGTCATCTTGAATCAAAGTGCGAATTAAAAATTTTAATTTGGTAGGTCAAGAAATTGATTGATTCCTTGAATTTGACAAAGGAATTATCGTTATGTATTCATCAGTTTATTTAACTTGTTATCAGCACTATACCCCTAAATGTAAGAAGGGGTATTTCAAGTTCGAAGGGCAGCATTACATTATGAAACAAACAAGGGATTTCAAGGTAGGAAACCCAAAACTGAAGTTTCCTTGGATGTAGAATATGAATTTTCAATTCCTCTAGAAAGAAAAAAATTTTTACAGACTAAAAACAGAAGAACAAAGCTTTATGCCATACTAATTATAATTATTATTCGGTTTTCAACCAAACTTTGTACGGATTTTCCCTTTCAATACAGCATGAAGATTCTTACAATTCGAATTCCGTGATCAGCACAGATTTGATGACTATAGAAAGGCAAGAATTAAACTTTAATGGTTTTGAGACAATTTTTGATTTTAGTTTAGTTCTATGAATTATTGAGGGAATTTTTACTTCATTGTGTATGATCATTTTGCCGTTCTGCAAATGCAATGATAAATGAGCCGAGACTTCAAGCGAGCTGATGACTCCAAACTTTTTTCCCCTGTTGCAGCTCACAGGTTTAAGAGAGCTTCAATTTAGAGTGTGAGAGCTTTGAACCTAAGTACTTGATCCTTATCATCTAGAGAAGTAGACAAGCTTATTAAGGATTCTGATTTTTTTTTCTGAGGATCTTGAGGAACAGTGTCTTTTTAATGCTTCGTAGATTTCTTTGGAAAGTCCATACGCAAGTGAGTTGAAAAATCCCAGCAGTCCAAGCAAGGCACGATTTATTTCATAGTTGACAGGGCTTGTAAAATCAAATCCAAACGAAAGCATAATTCTTCGAACGACCCAAGGAGTTTCGCATATTATAAGGAACAGCGGATATAGCATAAGTCCCCATTTGAACTCTCCATGAAGCGATCTCAGTTTCTTAATTATTCGAATATAATACAGCGCACATCCAATGTTATTGACGACGGCTATAGTTACCAAAATAAACGAAATTTCCCATTGGAACTTGCTGTCTCGAACAACAAGACAAACCGAGCGTCCTTTAGATGTATAAGCATGCTCCCTGAACCCAAGAATAACTGAGATGATCCCAAAATCACACCTGATATGATAGATAGCGTGAAGTACTTCTTATAATACTTCTTTATGTATTCAATGTCATAGAGACTATGATGGTAAGCATGAACGAAGCAAGTTGTGAAGAAGAGAGAGCTTGCACTGCCGAAGTATTGTATCCAACCCCCTATTGATTCACAGGTGTAACGGTTGGTAGTTGCATGAATCGAGACGAGAACAGAAGGGATATTTTTAATCAATCCAAAGACGGCCAGTGTTATTACCATTTTTCCAATACTCAGCTTTGCCCTTCCAAGCCGCACAGTCACAGCAATGTTGAAAATACATCCCAAGATCGAGAGAGTTCCTGTGACTAGAAGAACCCAGCTGGTTGTGTTTCGTCCTGTTTCCGTTGATGCATAAGACACAGTTAAAGGGAAATCAAGAGTATTGGATCTTTCGAAAAGAACAATTAATTATTCTAAACTATACAATTTAATTTACTCTATTCTTTTATTTAGGCAGGATATGAAAGATGCAACTGAACTCCAAGCTGTGCTCGAATAATTATTTTTGCCTGTCGCTACAATACTTAGACTCATCGGCTCTGAAGGAGATTATATGAACTAAACAATTTCTCGCTTCTTATCTCAGTAAAAACAACTCATTTAAGAAAGTGAGGTAAATGGCAGCAATATTATAAATTATTCCTCTTTCTGCCTTTGAGCATATGCATATGCAGTAGACAGCTATCTTTCGAGTCGGATTATTGTCATGATAGTTTTTCTTGAGTGGTGATTTGGCGTTGTGCTTTCTCCTGAAAAATAACAAAGTACTCAAAGACTTAAAATCGATTAAGCAAATGGAGGAAATTTTCAGGCCATCAAAAAGTAAATTGCTCTGATTTATTCTGTCTCAGATAAGGAAAAATAAAACTTGCGATACTTTTAGTCGTTCACCTAATGAGGTCACACGATAAGCCTTAAGTTATTTAGCTCAAACTCCCTTTTATTTATTTCCTTATTTTTCCTGTTACGCTAACCTTAGAGCGATAGTTTTAACAGTTTTCCTCGAAAGCATTCATCGAAAAAAGTAATGCGAATTCTCGGACGATATCTCCCAGATGTTTCAAAAGACAAAATATACTCATTACATTAACTCCACTACGAAAAAGATGGGCGTTGCCTGTTAGTATATCTCTCTCTCACTTGAAAACTTCCAATTTATAAAGTCCACGCAAGCGGTTTATCTTGAGTAGTTTGAGTCTCATATCCAGATTCCTCCGCTGTATAAGACGACGTTTCCACTATCAACGGTGCAGATTCTTGACTTTTGGAGCAGCATCTTGTTAGCGCTCGATATACCTCTCTGGAAAGTCCATAAGCCAACGAGTTCAAAAACCCCTGAGCTCCAAACAACCCTCGGCTTATTTGTAAATAGAGGTCACTGACCCCAAAGTCAATTAAAAAGTAAAACCTTCGAATTATCATAGGAGAAATACAGAGTATCAGGATCAGCGGGTACACTAAGAGACCCCAATGCGGTTTTTGACCACTTGACTTTAATTTCCTTATTATCATAATGTAGTAATAGGTGCAGCCAAGGATATTGACAGCCCCAGGAATCAGGATTGTCCAGTTAAAGCCCTTAACAGGGCGCATTTGACAGAGGGATTGGCCGCCAGGGTAAAGGGTAAGTTCTCTAAACTGAAAGATTACCGAGAGAGTTGCCATGATGAGGCCTGAAATGACTGATACTGCTATATATTTCTTATAATTTACTTCCATGTTTGAGAAATTGCTATCCTTCAGTATATTATACAAGCCATGACCAAAGCAAGTCGTGAAGAAGATAGAACCAACGTATCCGAGGTAGAAGAACCAACTTCCGATGGTTTCGCAGTTGATGCGGTTGTTTGTTGCGTTTATGGATGTGAGGATCAAAGGAATTTGAGTTATAATGTCAAAAAGTGCCAAGTAAATAACCATTTTGCCAATGATCACCTTTGATTTTCCAAGACATACAGTCACAACAATGTTGAAAATGCCGCCGAGTATGGATAGGATCCCTACGACTCTAGCGATGAGATTCAAGGACTCAGCTGTATTTTGGGGCAAGATTAGAGATCCAGCTTGAAGGAAATCCAGCGTATTCATCATTCTTGAATCAAGATAAATTTTTAATTGATCCGATAAATGAGCCTTTTAAACGACATTTAATATGATATGGAGTTCTCATATCAGGTTTGTTGAAAATCAAACATTGTAATAAGAAATCTTCCTCGAAAGATATATTAAATGATTATTCTTGGAAACGAGAAGTTTGATTCATTTATTATGTTCACAGTAGTTAAATCAAGTCGAAATCAAAAATTTTAATTTCATTCATATTTTCAAAGAGTGGAAGTATATTATTCATTTAGGATACAAAAAATTGAACTATGTGTAATATCATAGACATCCTCACAAAAGAAATGTTCCAACTACCTGCACATATCCATAGATTTCTTTTTTCTCTCATATGTTATTCGACAATTTTATTACGGAGATTTTAGTAGTAGGCTAGAATCTGCCCAATATGAGTAATATGGAGTTATAATTTTGTACCTCGCACGTCATGAATTAAAACAAACTCATAACTTTCAATCTCAAAACCATCTTAAACTATGACTTTGAAAAATTCTCATTTTCTACCGACTTAAACGATTGCGCCAACGATGAAGCGAAGGATGAAGTCAATGATTCAGGTGCTTTCTTTGTGGGTGCTGGACAGCAGGCTTGGCATATTTCCCTAGAGAGTCCAAATGCCAAGGAGTTCAAAAATCCTTGGGCTCCGTACAAACCGCGACTTATTTGCAAGTAGACAATGTTAGTAATATTGAATCCGAGTAGAAGGTAAAATCTTCGAACCATTGAGGGGGAAATGCAGATGACAAGGATCAGTGGATAGAATAAGAGTCCCCAATGTTGCTTTTCCTCCAGCAACCTCAGCATCCTGATTGTTGGAATATAATAGAACAAGCATCCAAAAATATTAATAACCCCTGGAATTAGCATCATGAGTAGGCTACTCCATAGAAACTCGCCTTGTTGTCGAGGCTGGCAGAAAGACTCTCCCCTAGAAATCTGGGTATATTCATTGAACTGAAAGGTCACTGAGGATGTTCCAACGACCACGCCTAAAGTAATAGCAAGTCCGATATATCTCATGAAATATTGAGAAAGACAGTCAACGCTGCCTCTCTTCAGGCTGTTGTAGAGAGAGTGCGCGAAGCAAGTGGTGAAAAAGGCAGAGCTTGCGAATCCGAAGTATTCTACCCAACTTCCTATTTGCTCGCAGGTGAAACGGCTTAATGTCGCTTCGAACGAGTAGAGAACCAAGGGAATATGGGTACATAAGTCGAAAATAGCTAGCATTATGACCATTTTTCCAAGTATGACTTTAGATTTTCCAAGCAATAACGTTAAGGCGATGTTAACAAGGCAGCCTAGGATTGACAGTGGTCCTACGACTTTGAGAACAAGGTTTATTGAGCTGTTTGCGGTTGGTGTTGGTGTATAATCCACAACTTCACCAAGATCCAAGGTATTAGACATCCCTATTCCAAATGAAATTAAATTATTTTAAAAATAGAACTTGATTCTGCTTCTTTGGAATGGGGCCATGCAACATGATATTGAACTAGAACAGATATTCTGAGAGTTAAATCCTTTCTTTTGATCCGTTCTAGTGAAAGTTATGATGAAAGCAGCCTTCTCTGAAGTTGCCTGAGGGAGTTGGTCACTTGATAGACTCATTCCATGGGTCACTAATTATACAGTATAATGCATAATTTTCGTAGTGATCTCGCTGCGCATAAATGAAAAACTTTATAAAAGCTCTCCTGGCCTTAATTTGCATTGTGAACAATGGATTCTATGAAGTTCGAAGTAGATAACGTTGAATGTTTTTCGTTGGAGGACATAGGTTATAGAAGCGATAAAAACCATGATGTTGAGTATCATCTTGATAGGATTAATTTAAGAGTTGAGAAAAGCCCTCTAATAATAGAAACCGACACTAACTATATGTAGAGGAAGCCACTTTAAATAAGTTGGCGAAAAAATCATGTTTCATTTTCTAAAGAGACGGACATTTAATAAATGATTCAGAACGTCGGCAGGGCTTCTATTCAAGCATTGAAATTCAAAAATTTCTCTCAGCCGATCTTACGTCTGATGAAAACCTTGAAAGAAAAATCGATCTATGACAAGGAACTTACACAAGTTACTTGGTTCGAAATTTCCCAATCAAGAGAATTATCTTCATTCGTTGCTAAGCAAATTTCCGTCCTTATTTTATATTGCTCTACTCTACACGAGAATAGCCATACAGAATACTACCTACTCACAAGGGCTTATACATCTAGATTTGCCAATATTATGTTTCTCTCGACGATCATCTTTGTTTTTTCATTCATTTTCGAAAATTTCTCTGGGGAAAAAAAAAGCTTTAAAGGCCTCTTAACCCCTTCCAAAAAGACCGTTAGGCATATTATAATTCAGTGATCAATCCACAAAGGGCTTAATCTAACAAGATTGGCTGGGTTTTCAATGTGAGACGAATGTTATGAATAAGAAATGTAAAAACGAATTATCATCTGAAATGCTTCTTGAAAGAACACAATTTATGAAATGAAACAATCCTCTGACTCAAATGCTCAGTTAATTATTTTTTGTCGCTTGAGTTTCACTCCTCGATAAATCCTCAAACTCATAAATAATTTACAGTGTTGCGTTTTTGAAACGAATGAGGATCATCGACTGAAGAAGAGACTGAGTCCATCAATGACTCGCTTCTTTTCGTTCGACAACAAGTTTTTTTTATTGCATTGCAAATCTCCCTGGAGAGACCGTACGCCAAGGAGTTTAAAAACCCTTGTGCTCCAAACAATCCGCGAATTACCACCCTCATAGGAGGAGATGTAAATATCTCATATCCAAATAAGTCCAAAAACCTCCGAAGCAATGTAGGAGACAAACAGATCACAAGGATCATTGGATATACCAGCAGTTCCCAATGCTGCCGTCGAGCCAATGACCTCAGCATCTTTATCGTCAGAAAGTAAAAATACGTACATCCAACAATGGAAGCTGTCCCTGGGATGATCAATAGTAGCAGGCTCCCCCAATTGAACCCATCAACGGGTCTGGTGATGCAGATAGAACTATCTTCGTCATATTCCCGAAACTCAATGCCTACTGCGAGCGTTCCTGCAATAAGACCTGCTATAATAGCCACTGCAATGTACCTCTTAGTATATTTCTCAACGTGATCGATGCTGCCACCCCTGACGCTCTGAGAGAGAGCATGCGCGAAGCAAGTTGTGAAAAAAATTGAGCTTGTGAACCCGAAATAAGAGATCCAGCTGAGTATTTGGCAGCTAACGTGAGTGGCCGACGCAAACGCGAAGAGAATCCAAGGAACGTGATTTAAAATGTCGAAAATCGCGAGTATCAAGATCATTTTCCCAATAGTGATCTTGGATTTTCGAAAATAGTAGGTTAAGGCGATATTGACGATACAACCCATGGTTGATAATGCTCCGACAGAGCCGGAGATGATGTTTAATGTGTCTTCTAAGGTATGCTGCTGGAGATTAGGAGCATCAGAAATGTTCGTCATTCCTGAACCACGCTGAAGATATAATAATTAAACCAAATGTAAATGTGTTTTCAAACAACTTCACAAAGCAATTAATAACTGAAATTGCATTATCATTATTCTCAGTTTTAAGGGCTGCTTTGCTTCACTTTGTTTGTTTTTTTTTACTTATTTCAGTTCAATTCGATTTTCAAGTACAATTGCAATGATGAAGGGTCGTTAAAACTATGATATAACATACGCATAAATAAGCTCTTTTTTTTTTGGTTTTTGGGCACACTTATACAAAAGAGATACATAATACCCAATAAAATTCGGAAACAGAGCTCAAAAATCTTAGGTTTACTAATCTTGTGAAATGAAACTCATGGTTCTTTTGATGAGGTCAATGGTGATCTTCACACCAAAGCTCAGCATTCAGTATGTGACCGCTTTGTCCCTGGCATTCGAATGATACACACTCTCTGTAGAGCTGAATGAGTCTGTCAATACTTCGGACCTGGACCGACAACAATATGATTTTAATGAATTGTAAATCTCCTTGGAGAGTCCATATGCCAAGGAATTTAGAAATCCCTGAGCTTCAAACAGACCTCGGGTTATACTCCATGCAACGTAGCCTATCCATATCTCCTCTCCAAATAGTTGAAAATACCTTCGAATCATTGCTGGAAAAAGGCAGATAACGAGTATCAGTGGGTACACTAAAAGTCCCCAATGCCATTCCTCGTTCAACGATCTGAGCGCACGAATCGTTAGAATGTAATAGAATGTACATCCAAGTATATTAAGAGTTCCTGGCATCAGTAATAGCAGCAAACTTCCCCAATTGAACCCACCAGGATAAGGATTTATGCATGTCGACTGAGCGCTATCATATTTCATAACCTGAAGGCCAATGGCTAACGCACCGGAGACAAGGCCAGGTATGAGTGAAAATGCAAGGTAACTTTTGAAAGATTCTTTAATGCAGACAACATTGCCATTTTTCAGACTGTGATATAATGAGTGAGCGAAGCAAGTAGTGAAAAAGAGCGAGCTTGCGAACCCAAAAAATGTAATAGAACTCAGTATTTGACAGCTTGCAGGAGACATTGGGAGTACGTCAATGAGAACCCAAGGAAGGTGGTTCAAAATATCGAAAATTGCGAGGATTATGACCATTTTCCCAATAATCATTTGAGATTTCCCAAGCAACCTCGTCACGACTATGTTGAAAATGCAGCCCATGATGGATAGACTTCCAACAATCCCAGAAACTACGTTCAAAAACCTGTCGAAATTATCTTGCTCGAGCATCGGTAAAGACAAAATACTCGACATTCGTGAGCCACAATGACAATAAAATTATTAAACGAATTGAGTTAACTCGCTTTTTTCAACTTGATAAATAAACTTTTCATCAAGCTAGAGCTTCAGACTTTGGATATGTAAAGTCTCTTCTGACCCGTCATCCAGACTATCCCTTAATGTTGAGGTATTACTTACTGGAATTTCTTAGAATTGATAAACACAGATAATTAGTATGAAGGAAACAGTATTAACTATAGACATGCATATCAGCAGTTAAAGTCACAACCTAACGTCCTTCATGGAATAACTTTCAGCTGTTTTCATCTCTTGATCAATTTATGGGATGCTGTTTTTCTTCTCTTTCAGTTTCGTCTTCAGAAGAAATGTCCAAAAACGACAACGAATTTACTAATGACTCGGACATCCTGGAAGGACAGCACTTTTGTTTGAATGTCACGTATATTTCTCTAGAAAGCCCGTATGCGAACGAATTCAACAGTCCTTGGGCTCCAAATAAACCCCGCGTAAATTGTTTGAACGTATAGTTCTTAAATGCCTTATCAACTCCGATCAATCCTAAAAACTTTCTGGTTACTGCTGGTAAAATACAGATAACGAGGATAAGCGGGTAGATTAAAAGTCCCCAATGTCGTTTTTCATCCAGTGACTTCAGCATCCTGATTATTAGGATATAATAGACCATGCAAGCAATTATATTGATGAGTTCTGGAAGAAATATAACGAGCAAATTATTCCAATTAAACTTGTCTATGTGCTGATTCGTACAAAGTGTGTGGCCGTCTGGGTATATTGTGTATTCCCTGAACTGAAGCCCTACCGCGAGTGATCCGACAGTAATACCTGCGATAGTGGATACTGCGATATATTTTATAAAGTATCGGTTGATACAGTCGATGCTACCTATTTTGATGCTCTGATATAGAGAGTGAGCGAAGCAAGTTGTGAAAAAGAGAGAACTTGCGTATCCGAAATACGTGAGCCAGCTTCCGATGTATTCGCAGGTGATGAGGCTTGTCGTTGAGCTGAATGAATCGAAAACCCAAGGAAAATGGTTCAAAATGTCAAAAACTGCTAGGATTATGACCATTTTTCCGAGAATGACCTTTGATTTGCCGAGACAAACTGTCGCAACAATGTTGAAGATGCAACCGAGGAGTGAGAGGGTTCCAACGACTCGAGAAATGAAGTTTAATGAGGCTTCTAAGTCTTCTGTGGGCTCGTACTGAGAAAAGTTAAAAGTGGCTGTCATTCAGAGAATTAAAATATTTTATTTGAATTAAAGAATGGAAATTACGAGTTTTAACTAGAACTTAATTTAAACACACTTCTACCAATTATTGAAGTGTGGATTTTAAATATTGGAAACCGTAGCGCTCTCTCCGAAGGAGACCTAAGAGAATACTTAAAGGAAACGTTCCTATTTTTCTCACTGTTAAGCGTCCTATCATTCATGTAGCGACATTTATGCTGTTGAATGCTAAATTACTTTGAAAAACTCGAGGGAATGTTCCTACAACAATGGAGTTTCATTGAAAACAATAGTTGCGTTTTAATTACTATTTAATCTTTCTGAACTAACAGTTTCCTAATGGATTTTACCTTCCTTACCAAATTGCCGACGAATGATGAATTATAGTCAGTGATGTAATCTTGATTAGATGCCTTACCCAAATTACCTAAATACAGAATTTTTTTCGACATGAATTTTGAAAAAAGCTAATTAATGAATTAAAATCCTCAGTTTGAATCAAGGTAGGTGTTTACTGGAGAATAATAGAGACAGCTATGGCGCCCTTCATTGGTAAACAATAAATCATCTTCTTCAATTATCTATAAATATAGAAATACCCAGAAATGGTCATTAAATCCTAAATGAAACTTAAAAACCATTTCTCATTTAAACCCCTATGTGAGACTCAAATTGATGAGCTAATTAATTAATGCCCTGATAGTTGCTAGCAGGCTCGTATTCGTCATCTGAAAACGAATTCGCTACTTGTCCGGAGTTTCTGGAGGCACAGCATTGTCCTTTTATTGCCACGATAATTTCCTTAGACAGACCATAAGCCAATGAGTTTAAAAACCCCTGAGATCCAAACAACACACGCCCGAATAACCTGTAGAGATCTGTCGAAATATCATGTCGAATTAGACTGAAAAACCTTCGAACCATTGTAGGAAGGAGACAAAATACGAGAATTAACGGGTAGACGAGGAGCCCCCAATGCCACTTTTCATTTAATACTCTTAGCATTCTTATCGTCATAATGTAATAGTATGCGCATCCAACTATATTGATGATCCCTGGGAGAAGTATGACTAACAAGCCTCCCCAATCAAACTCATCTTTGACATATCGAGTCCTGCAAATTGATTCGTCCCCGTACACTTTGTACTCCTTAAACCGAAACCTCACGGCGAATGATCCCACTATGATGCCGGCGAGGAGAGATATCGAAATGTATTTCTTGAAATATTTCTCAATGCATTCAACACTGCCATGTTTCAGAATCTGATATAAAGAATGAGCGAAACAGGACGTGAAGAAAACAGAGCTTTAGTATCCGAAGAATGACACAAAATTGACGATGATTTCGCAACTCACGAGGGTCGTAGCACCTAAAGAGACGAAGACCAGAGGAAGATGACTTAGAATATCGAAGATAGCGAGCAGAATCACCATTTTCCCAAGAATAGCTTTTGATTTTCCGAGAAACACTGTAACGGATATGTTGAAAATGCAGCCGAAGGTCCCTAGACTTCCCACAATGCTAAAAACGACACTTAATGAGACTTCTATCTCTGGATTCGTGTAGATAGCTGTCTCTAATTGACCAAAACTGAGGGTGGCTGTCATGTTTGAATCACAATGAAAATAAATAAATTTAATTCAAGAAGTTAAGTAAGAAATTTAAGTAATTAGGGCAAGAAAGTGTTGAACTAGAGGATATTCTCTGTGGTTTTAACTCTTTTATCAAAGCGTTATTTCAATGATTTCACAGAAAGCGCCTCAGCTCCGATAGATCTCACAAGAATTGTAGTGCAGATAACTTGATCGATTCTGGAATCTTGTTTATATCTGTACCTGATTGGGTATAAAAGTTGCTATACATCATCCATTATTCCTGGTATTGATTCTGGAGGCAAGTAGGTTGTTTTGGTGTTTGTTTCTTTGAAGCAATCTTAATTTAACGATTCTCAAAAGTTATCTTTAATTTTTGAATTGCTGATGAAAGCCAGTAAGCGAGTACATAAAGCAGACAGCATTATAACTTAAAATAACCACCGAGAAACAAATTCTCATATGTATTGAATGAGAAGTAAACTCCCGCTTCAAAGCGGTTTTTCCAATGTTCAATTAATAGTATGTTGATTTTCTCGAATTTGAGTCTCATCATCATAGATTTCTGAAAAAGAGACTGATTTGTCAATTGATTCAGTCCTCCTATTTGGGCAGCACTGTTTTCTCAACGCATCATATACTTCCCTTGAAAGCCCATACGCCAAAGAATTCAAAAACCCCTGAGCACCAAACAACCCACGACTTATTTCTATATAGACTTGTTATTCTGATCTCCACCAGCTGCGAAAGCCTTCGGATCATCGTCGGCAAAGTACAAATGATTAGAATCAGTGGATAGACCAAGAGTCCCCAATGCCATTCTTCATTTAATATCTTTAGCGTTCGAATAATTCTAATATAATAGAATGTGCATCCAACTATGCTGACGGTGGCTGGAGTCATCACAATGAGCAGACTTCTCCAATTAAATCCATCGTAGTGTCGAGTTATGCAGAGATATTTTCCATTTCCATAGTAATGATAGTCTTTATACTGAAGACTTGCTGCAAGCGTGCCGGCAATAAGACCAGTCACGAGCGACAACGCGACGTATTTTTTAAAATACTGCTCAACACTATCAACGTTACTGTCTTTAAGGATTTGGTACAGAGCGTGAGCGAGGCAAGTGGTGAAAATGACAGAGCAACCGAATCCGAAAAATCCTACCCAACTGCCGATAATCTCGCAACTAATGCGGCTGGAAGTTTGGTTGAATGAGGTGAAAATCAAAGGGGAATGACTCGAAAAGTCAAAAATTGCGAGTATAATAACCATTTTACCAAAGATGTATTTTGATTTCCCGAGACATATGGTTACAACAACATTGAAAATGCAGCCTAAGGCTGACAGTATGCCCACGAATCTGGAAATCTGGTTTAAGGTCTCGTTCAAGCTTTCTTTGGGATCGAATCCTTCGAAATCGAAGGCGCTGCTCATTTTATGGATCAGGATGAGAATAATAATATCTTAAAATTCAGCAAGTTTAAATTAATCAAGTGTGTTAAACTTTTTTGAAACAGTACTAAGAGTGAGGAAGATCTGCGGCTGTGTGTATTGAAATGAATTATCAACACCATGCCTTTATTATCAGAAGCGACTCATTAACATTATTCATTCGCTCCACCATTTTTTTCCCCTTTGTATGGTGTGGAAGGGCTATTTCAATGGATGGATGTTGAATTTTACATATTGATTTGGTTGAAAGTAGATGTCTCCTACCATGGCTCCACCCAAAGCAGTGGACATTGGTAACTAAAAAAAATTTGTCTCAATGAACGTGTTTTTGCTAAGTAAAATGATGCAGAGTAATTACGATTAAATTTATTGTCAACTCGCAACTTTCTTTTATTTCGAATCACCCGATGTCTTAAACCTAGTATTCTACTCCTACTGTATGACTTGACTATTCAAAATTATGTTGATGTCTTTCAAGCAGAAATATTATTCCTTTGAAAAAATTGTCAGTAAAAGTTTGATTTCTTTTGGTTTATGAAACATCGAAGTTGTTAACGCATACCTTTGCTAATACCTATGAATATTCTTGTGACTTTGCAATCCTATGAAATCGAACATCATGCCGAGTCTTACATATCTCTCAAATTAATATTACACGAAAATGAGACGAGCTCATTGCTTCGAACTCCTATCAAATAAATTTTCAACATTCGCTGTTCTCTTTGTTTAACTGTTCGAAAGCAGTGCTGATGAATTAATGGTCCGCCGCTCCATTTGAATTTGCATATGCTCTTCAGACATTTCGGAATAAGAAACTGAAACTGATTGCTCCAACGATTCAGGCTCCTCTTTGGATGGACAACAGCGTCCTTTTAATGCTTTGTACATTTCTCTCGAAAGCCCATATGCCAACGAATTTAAAAACCCTTGTGCCCCAAACAACCCACGACCGATTTGTATGAAGAGATCAACAGTCAATATATCATATCCGATGAGACTGAAAAACCTTCTAAGCATCGTAGGAAAAAGGCAGATCACCAGAATCAGAGGATAGATTAAGAGCCCCCAATGCCGATTTGTTGTTTTATCTGCAGTCTTTAACACTCTCATTAGCTTAATACAAAAGTACGTACATCCGATGATATTGATGGTTCCTGGAATGAGTATAATGAACACACTTCCCCAGTTCGCCCCGCTGACGCGTCGAGTGATGCACAGTGGCCCGTTCTGGTACATATGATATTCCTTATACTGGAATCCTACTGCCAGCGATCCCACGATAAAACCTGAAATAAGAGACAGCGCGAGGTATTTTTTTAGATTCTTCTCTATGCATTCCATGCTGATGTCCGCGATGCTTTGATACAAAGCGTGAGCGAAACAGGTCGTGAAAAAGATAGAGCATGTGAGGCCGAAAAACGATACCCAACTTCCGAGTATTTCGCAACTGACGCGGTCATTGATGAAGCTAATTGAGGTGAAAACCAAAGGAAGATGAGCGAGGATGTCGAAAACGGCAAGGATAATAACCATCTTCCCAATAATAATCTTCGATTTTCCAAGAAAAAGAGTTATTGCGATGTTGAAAGTGCAACCAAGCAGCGAGAGTGCTCCTACAATGCTAGAAATTAAGTTCAAAGAAGCGTCTAAATCTTGTTTCTGATCAAATTGAGGAAAAAAGGGTATATCTGTCATTCGTGAATCCTTACGAGAATAAAATATTTTAAAAAACAGGCTCTTGAAGTCACTGTTTCAGGTGAACTAATCATTATTTTGAACTTTTATATGATTGAGTCTATTTGAAATTGATACAAGGGTTGAATTCTGCACCTAACTTGCTGTTAACAGCCAAACTGCTTAAGAGCAAATTATTCATGTAACAAAGCTGGCCGAGAGGATAGTATCATCGAGGTTATATCCTTGAATAGACTTCTGAAAAACAAATAAGAGAGCCTAATTGCGCTTGAGATGAGTATTACAAAGACATTGATGAAATAACAGAGGTTTATCACTGTAAACACTTTAAAATGACAAGTCAAAATTTATAAAGTGTATGCCTTATATCTCTCCAATTGAGTCTCCGATTCTTCAATTAGGCTGGACGATGAATCAGATCTATTGCGTCCTGAGCAGCAGTACTTTTTTAACGCGTCAAGTATTTCTCTGGAAAGCCCATATGTCAACGCATTTAGAAACCCTTGAGCTCGAAACATCGCAATGCTCGCCTGAATGTAGAAGGGAGAATTTATATCCTTACCAACCAGGTAGAAAAATCTTCGAATTACTGCCGGAGATACGCAGACGACGAGAATCACCGGATATATCAAGAGTCCCAAATGTAGCTTTTCGCTCATTTCTTTGAGAATCCTGATGATTAGAATGTAATAAACTAAGCATCCGATAATGTTGACGATGCCCGGAATAATATAGACAAGCAAGATCGTCAAATGAAAACCTGAAGGGAAATGAGTCTGGCACATCTTGTTCCCGTCCGGGAAGACTTCATATTCCTTTAGTCGAAGAGCTACTGCAAATGATCCCACTATCAGGCCTGTGAGAATAGACAGGGCGATGTATCCCTTAAAATACTTCCGGATGCTTTCAATACTGTTTTTTTTCAGAGTCTGATGCAAAGCGTGAGCGAAACACGTGGTGAAAAAGAAAGAGCTTGCGAATCCGAAATATGATATCCAGCTTCCTGCTATTTCGCAAGTGAACTGAGTTGTTGTGAGATCAATTGAGGTAAGAACCAGCGGAAGAATGTTGAGAATGTCATAAACAGCAAGTATGATGACCATTTTTCCGATGATTGTCTTTGATTTTTGAAGATATATCGTTACGGTGATGTTGAAAAGAGACCCAATGATTGATAGCAGTCCCACGATGATAGAAATCGGGTTCAAGGATTCGTCGAAGCTGCCTGCGAGCTCAATGTGAGGAATGACGAGAGTGGGCATTCTTGAACCAGAAATGAAATAAAATATTTAAAACTGGGATCTCATTAAGCGCAATAGTTCTATACATTTAATCGTTCAAAATCTGCTTACTTCGTTCTCAGAGGCTACTATTGTACGCAACACCTTCATTTAGCGACAGTTAATGGTGTATATATATTTCATGTGTTCGTAGGTACAGCTAAACATTGGCTTTATCAGCCGACAAACTGCTTTTTGTCATATTTTTCTGACGTAAAACTTTCATTTTTCTGAGTTAAGGTCAAATTCTTGGTATAGAAAATGGCTTCATATCTTAATTTAGCGAAGAGAAATCTTTGGTCAGCGAATAAAGAAGATTGCTGTCATTGTTGCTATGAAAGGAAGTATAAAATATCGAATTATAATATTTGCTCAGCAGATATTAGGTTCTCACGAAATAACTCCACCCCGTTACTTAAAAATCCAGAAAGAGTACATTTGACTCCACGTTGTTTGATTTTCTAATCAATTCAAAATGAAAAAGCAAAATTATAAAGTATAGAGTCTGTCTTTCTCTTGCTCATCCGAAACAGTTTCCATCAGTGATTCAGATCTGTCGCGAGGACAGCAGCACCCTTTCAATAGGCCATAAATTTCTTTGGAAAGTCCATACGCCAGCGAATTCAAAAACCCTTGAGCACCGAACGCAGCACGAGTTGCCTGTATATAAATGTCAGGCATGTCTTTGATTCCAAGAAGGAAGAGAAGTCTTCGAAGCATTGCCGGAGCAATACAGATTACAATGATCATTGGATATACTAATAGTCCCCAATTGTACCCTTGGTGCAATTTATTTAGCACGCGCATAGTGAGAATGTAATATATCGAGCATCCAACCATATTGATAATGCCTGGAATAACCAAAATAAACAAGACCGCGGGATGATACCCTGAAAATTGGTGTGTTGTGCAGCTTGAATGTCCATTACCAAAGCTTTTATACTCCTTGAACCTCACCATTACTGCTGTTGTTCCCACGACAAGGCCTGCGGCAACAGAAAGAGAAATATATTTCCTGTAATATTTCTGGACGCATTCAATACTGCTGTTTTTTAGGCTATGAAACAGAGAGTGAGCGAAACAAGTGGTGAAGAAGTAGGAGCCTGCAAATCCGAAATATGTCACCCAACTCCCAGCTACTTCGCACGTGAAAGGAGAGTTCAAGAATTCGAAAGTAATGAGAACTGCTGGAACATTGTTTAATAAGTCAAAAACTGCCAGGAGAATCACCATTTTCCCGAAGATCAGCCTTGATTTTTTAAAGTAGACCGTCACGCCTATGTTGAAGAGGCAACCGAGGATTGATAATGCACCAACAATGAATGTAATAGCTTCCAATGATTCCTCTAAGGCTTGCTGGGATTCCAATTGAGGGAAAAAATCGAGAGTGCTCGGCATCGTGAGCCAATACGTGAATAAAATATTTAAATCTAAGATCTAATATCCTACGTTGATGTAGACCTTAGTTCTATTGTTACTTCAAATTCATAACGCATTACCACTGTTTCCTAATGTTGAATGAGACTGTTCGACGAGAGATAGGTAGACAAACAGAGCGCGTTGCAAAGAGGTTATTATTTACTAGATTTCAATTGAAAAATTATCTCCAACATAGGTTTTTTTGGAAATTAAGCAAACCGCTATTCTGAAATAGAATGAATAAGAGTCAAAATCTGTATCTTTCAGCTAACACACATTTCTCATGAGTTTGTTGGGATACTTCCGAGGATTTTAATGAGAGTTCGAGATGAAATGCTACCGGATTTTCTTTCCTCTTTCTAATTGGATTTAAGTGTATTTTTTGCTGTATCTGTACTTGCTCACAAGGCTGGCATTTTCGAGATAGACATCTATCAGAACTTATTATATATCTAAATTTCCCGATTTCGGTTGAATAGCAGGGAACTTTATCTTTTATATTCCACCACTTTTGCTTATTTTCCAAGCAGAAAGTGGCAATCCTTGATTTAGATCTGAAAAATCAGATCTTCAGCTTCTACTTAATTCATTACTTTGAAAGTTGGTAACCATTTTCAAACTTGTAAAATTAAAAAAAAAAAATGAAATAAAGCATACACAAAACGCTCAACGCAGATAGTAGATAAGATTAGCGATATTTTCCGCTTGCTTGAACTAGATCCTCATAAAGAGGTACATACTGGTAATATCAAATTGTGATCTTTACTCGAAAGATGTATTTTATGAAATAAACCAAACTCATATTACTTAAAATCTCATGTAGAACAGTGTGTCTTAGTGTTCGTTTTGGTTTCTGCCTATTACAAACTGTACCTGCAAAATTATAGAGTAAAAAGTCTATCTTTGCTATTCGAAGGCTCGTACACCAAAGATAACTTCAACGTTTCAGATCCTCTGCGTTGATCGCAACAGCGTTTTCTTAGCGCTTCGTAAACCTCCTTGGAAAGTCCATACGCCAACGAATTCAAAAACCCTTGGGCCCCAAACAACGCACGAGTTATTTGTGTATAGATGGCAGGAACGTTTTCATCTCCAATCAAAAATAAAAACCTCTGGATCAGCGCCGGGGAAATACAGAGCACAAGGATCAATGGGTAGACCAGCAGTCCCCAACTTTTCTTTTGATTCAATGACTTTAGCACCCTTATTGTGAGTAAATAATATGTAATACATCCAACGAGGTTGATAATCCCTGGAAAGATCAAGGTGAAAAGGACTCCCAAATGAAGCCCTGGAAACTGTGGAGTGGAACACATTGTTCCGTTGGGATCCGATATGTATTGTTTAAACCCAATCTCCACCGAGGCCGTGCCCACGAGAAGGCCGGCAACGAGAGAAAGTGCGATGTAGCGCTTATAATTCCTCTCGGCGAATTCGATACTGACGGTTTCTAGACTGTGGTATAAAGAATGTGCAAAGCAAGTCGTAAAGAAGTAGGAGCTCGCGAATCCGAAGTATGTTAGCCAACATCCAGCGATTTCGCACATGAAACGATTGGTTGCTGGACCGATAGTGGTGAGAACTGCGGGAATACTGTTTAACAAGTCGAAGACTGCTAGAATGATAACCATTCTCCCGATGACCGACTTTGTTTTTTTAAGATGCTTCGTAACGACGATGTTGAAGATGCAGCCCAGGATAGATAGTATGCCAACAAACCGCGTGATCACATCCAATGAGTCATTCAAGGTGCGCGCTGAGTCGTACTGAGGAGAGTCGAGAATGGTGGCCATTCTTGAAACAATATATGAATAAAAAAAATTAAACTGGAGAAGTTAATTATTAGCTTTGGAAATCAGGAAAGTCTGGAAATTTCTGATCAATGATCATTATTTTTTGTTGGACCCTCTCTGCGCTTATCCTTCTTTGTAGGCTGGCATCCCAGTTCCATTTCAAATCGCATGCATTGGCCTATGAAGGACTTTTGTTTTTTGAGAGAAGAAAGTATTGGAATACCATGATGGTGCTTAGTCACAAAGCAATTAGCCGTTGGATCTTATAGCAAGGGAGGAAGGTCTACAATTACAGTTTTCCGAAGAAGCGAATTTGGATATCGTTTAGAAGGCTAAGTTATCTATGATGATATCAAAGACAAGCATAGTTTCAGAAAGTATAAGTAAATCCTCAGAGGAAATACTCAATATTCAATAATCAACTACTAATCATCATGAAAAGAGAAAACTCATTCATTGATGTAGTAACAATATTGATCAGCTTGCCTTCACAAAGAGAAAGTTCAGTCTTATTGCTCTTGGTACTTATTTCAAAGACTATGGTTGTTTCTCAGTCTCAGTAAGTGCTTTAAACTCTCTTAACAAGAAAGAAATTACATATTTTTTCAAACAATGCTCTTTTAATTGAAATTCGTCGCTTTATTCACAACTAAAAAAAACCAAAACAATTAGCTATTCACAAAAAAATATACAGCAGCTTTGTTGCTTTCTTATAGAAATATTATCACAATGTATTAGAAACCTTTTTAATTATATAAATCAACCATTTGAACTCAACCTCCATGCGAACCCAGGCGATTGTTACATCACTCTAGAAAGTTCAGATATCCTTTCTTAATTAGCCGCCTCCATCTGCTTTGTTCTGATCATCGTCATTTGCACTTCCTCTCTCGACGCAGGCACCGTTTTTTTAAACCAAGCACTCTCTCGTATTTTTTGAATGCTCGCGATTCGCTTATTTGGATCAGGACAAAGCATTTGCTCCAATAAAGTTTTCAACTCCTTACTAAAATTCTCGGATTTCATTGATCGTTTCTTCATCCAGCTCTGCGTAAGCTTCCAATACGTTGCCCATTGCCCTTTAATTATCATTGAAAAATTCGAATCGCTCTCTTGAGAGCTTTTAAAAGGGTTAAATCCAGTGACAAAAATCAACAACAGCTTTCCAAGGGCAAAAATATCCATTGGAATGCCTCGATATCCCTTCGATTTATGATACTCAGGTGGGCAGATACCAGGCGTCGTCACCGATGAGTCTCCAATGAAATATTTCTCGCCGTTATGGTCTCGGTACTTCACAGTATGGCCAAAATCAGTGAGCACGAGGTCATAGTTTTTGTCGAGGAGTATGTTTTCTATTTTGAGATCTCTATGACAGTAGCCGTTTAAATGCAGGTATTCCACAGCGTCAAGCACTTGTCCGAAATAGTAGCGGGCTATTCTCTCGTCAAGCCTGCGTTTTTTTACAAATTCGAGCAGGTCGCCGTTAGGCTGGTATTCAAGCACGAAGATGTGGTATGATTGATCCATTGTGTTTGGTCTGTTGGATTTTTCTGAGTAGTTGCTGAAGAAAAACTTTGCGTTTTTAATGATCTCAATGCATTTTAATAAATTTCTGTGCGGTTTCAATTGGAAAATATTATTTTCGTTTTGGAAAGAACACTGCGGGTCGGTCACTGGGATCGCCTTAAGAACAACGTAATTCGATTCGTTCGAGGTGTTGTAGATCGAGGAGGCGAGATAAACAGGGTAAAGGTGGTCTTGTCCAAGCTCTGATAAAATAACATATTTATCGACAATTCCGAGCGGCTGATTCACATCGATGCAGGAATTCGTATGAGTCAGTGTAGTAGTGGAGTCGCTGACCATAGGAGTCGATGCAGTGGTCGTGGTGTTTGAGATATCTGAACTTGCGATCATCTTTGTATATTCGCGGGGCTTGAAAACTCCATAAGGTTCCATCACGTTGTGACTTGGTCCTACAACCTGGCCCATCATATGATTCGTTGTCGGAAAACTGTGTCCCCCGTAGGAGCCGTAGGGATGCTTGTAGGTGTACGGCATGGAATTTTGGAAATAAGGTGCAGAGTTTAAGATAATAGAGCTGTCCATTGCAATTCACAGTGGTTATGGGTGTACTTTGCTGAGTTATTTGAAAAATTTTTATACTTTGCTCTTTCTTGTTTTAACTTATAACGAGATGAACTACCAGCGTCTCGAATCAAACGATCAGCTGAGTTTTTTGATAGATAAAAAATTAAATTACTTCTATTAAAAACTTCTAAATTCTCGCGAATTTTTTCGAACGAAATTCACGAACATTATCAATCTGCTACTGGCCTCCAAGCGTTCAAGCTGAAAACTTCTAAATAAGGAAAAATTCTAAAATACATTCTTGTTATTTTAAAATTTTTGAATTATAGCTACCTGAACTACCCCTTTAGTGATTCTTTGTGTATTGAAAAACCTTTATGGCATTAGTTGAGGATATGAGTCAAAGGTGGGTTGAAATCAAGGCATTATGAACGATTCTTAGGAAAAAGAAACTCTTGGGATCTATTTTTACCGAGTGAGGCGGACTGTGAGTAGTTAAAATAGCGATAAAAAAAGTTCGAAAAATTGGATCCAGCGTCATTCGGTGCAGAAACTGTTAATTTTCTAACTGGCCGATTCTTCAAAATTATTCAGACTCAAGGGCATGGTTTTTTTCCACTAGAAGCGGTTGGTCTGATAACCTGATTCCCGTAGTACAAGTAGCATACTACCATAACTTCTATTGATAACTTAATAACTTCTTATATTTCTAAAGGTTCGCTTTTTCTAAATTCAGGTTCTGCTGGAATTAATGAAAATGAAGTGCTTTGATCGCTAGCTGTACCAATTCTAATTTTCTGGATTTCTATGGGGCTAACAGTTTCGTGTTATTCAGTATCTCAGTTCTAAAATTCTTAAATCACGAATAGCGATTTACTAACTCCTCAGATAACTGTTCCGAATTAGTTCTAACTCTTCAAATATACTACCGAAGGCATTCGATTTTGTTCCATCTTTTAAGAATTTATTAATCGAAGCTTTTCATAAAGTCTGATAAATAAATTTATTTGAAATCTACGCCAGTTGCTTTCTTTTTGTGATTTTATTAGTTTAAAGAGTTCAAAGCTCATTTCGTAAAATGTTTGGCTGCGTCCTTGTCTAACGATGGTTTCTGTACATCCAAGCCGAGAGTTGACCTCGTGGGGCAATTTTATATGATTATCGAACGAGTCCTGGATTTCTGTTAGCGACTGCTATTTAGGGTTTTTTTCCGGGAATTTTATTTAAGGGACTAGTCAAGTACCCGATTATTCTAACCAGCATTTTTTTTTTTAGAAGGGTTTATTAAAATTATTTCCGTAGTTTATTTAATTTAGTTATTAGAAAGGTAGTTTAATGCTTTCGATGGAAAAATAGGCACGTGCTGAATTCTGTTCAGTTGTCGAGCTTCCAAAAGTAGTGCTTCTTAGCTTTCTAAAGGGAGAGACATTGAAATAAGGATTTCTCTGTCTAAATTTTTTTTTAACAAAAGTTTATGACGTGGTAGGTGAGAAAAAATGAAGGGTCTGCCGTCGTTTATTTAGAATTAGTACTTGTATTGTTCAGAAAAAATCAACTATGTCATTTAGGCTCCTTGGTTCGAGCTTCGAGATTAAATTTACTGTATATGGCCTCTTTTTTGATATATTGTTCTTTTAGAAAATGAGTTAACTCTGAAAGGGGTCTATAGCTATCTCTCAGCAAGTTTAGGTCTTATATATATAGAAATAAGCTTAGAGGGAGATGCTAATGCGGGATGAGCTAGCAACATGGCTAATTGAACAAACAGGTTTCCTTTGCGAGTATTGTTTTTGCAGGCGGGTGAATTTTTGAAAAACCTTAATTTTTCCTTGATTCAACATGAAAATATTTTTTGTACGATTGTTCACGGGGTAATTTTCTATTTAATGATATTAGAGGCGGGTTTGTTTATTCAAATGAATTAACCAAACAGAATTAGATGCTTGAGAGAATGTATTGGTGTCCATTCCTTAGAGAAAAAAGTGTTTTTTAGTACTTGTTGACGTCTACACAAAACTGTACACGATTATGCAGGCAGGTGTCCATTTCTAATGGCATGAGAGAACTACGTCTTTATTTGTTGGAGCTCTTCAGCAATGTTTAAGTTTGAGACTGAAAGTTTGGTAAGCCCAGATTGAAATTGCATAATTTTCTGAATATTAACAAAAAGCCTTGTAGCAATGTTAAATTATATCAATAAATGAAAATATTTACATTTACAAAGAACTAATACGAAATAAATGGAAAACTTTCGGTCAAATCGAAGGATGAAAGAAATAACCGCCATAATAGCTTGAATTATAAAATATTTGGATCTAATCAGCTGAATTTCGCATGTGAGAGAGTGATGACTTTTCTTTACTCAGACAGTAAAATCAATATAGCTGGATGATACTTTTGATCAATAACAGATGATTTTGGCACTATTTCTGCAAGTTGGTACTCAAGCTCTCTCCTCCAAAATCTGATAAATTAAGACAAATTGGTTCCAGCAGCAGGCAGGTTTTCAATTTACAAAGCTCTGAGTTTTTATCTCTATTACACGTTAATTAGCATCATCAACTTAAGTTGTTGAGTATGTTATACCTTATTTTTTGCTACTATTTTCATACTTTTTGATATACTGAGATTTTCTCCCGATAAATATTGAAAATCTTCTCATAACTAAAGATAACATCACTGATTCATAATTTCTCGGATAGAAATAATAGTCTGCTTCTTCATAAGATTGAAACATAAAAAAAGTCTTCAAGGAATTATTGCCTATTATCTCTCCTCTAGAAATTCACAAAAGGCCAAAGAAATGAATTTGCATCTTTTGAAAGGATGAAAGTTTCGTAAAATTGGTTAATGGTTGTTTTCCGCTTTCAGAGGCTTCGTGTGCTTTCAATCGCAGTATTCTCAATAGCCTTCATTACAGTAATTCATAATGTTGTTGCGATCTGGGAACAAATATGGCTTCGAAATAATTATTTATGACAATTAAATTGTGCAGTAGAGCTAAATATCAAAGCAAATCCAACGTGGGATGTGAGATGTCGAGTCAAAATTGAAGAGTTACAGCAACCTTCAGTTGATTTCGGATCCTTCGCTAAAGGAAGCCGTCTGAAATTGTATTTAATCACAGAGAATATATATATTATGTGGAAAGTATCGCAGAGTGAGATCAGTTACTGGAGAGTGACTCAAATTATTCTAAACTCTTGTGCTTCTCGCATTTTTCATATTTTAACATGGAAATTGCACAAAAATATAAATTTTTCCACAGTTTATAGAAAATCATCGAGTGCTTTTGGGAAAAGCCAAGAGATCTTTCAAACAAAGCACGATTTGGGCATACCTTAATGAACCTCCAGACTTGGAGCCATTTGTCCATAACTATGGTTTGAAGAAACTGAAAATTTAATCAACAGTTATTTTTTATGTTCATATTCTTATTGGTTGCAGAACGGTGTCAAAGAAAGAATTATCGCAACTGCCCGATACACCTTCTGAAATGATTTCACTCAAAATAATAGGTCATCACAGTCATCTCAAGAAAATCGTTGTAAAAATATTATCCTTAGTGCTATCATTGCGAATAATTGAATAATTACGAAACTTGAAATCTATTACTTGGCCGTCAGTCAAAGTAGGACTTCCGGTATTTATAATCTTCGAGAAATAATTTTTGAGGATGCCGTAAAGATAATGAACGTGGATTTGGATGGAAACTGGAACGGATCGGTAGACTAGATGATTGAAGAAAACTAAGAGAGGACAAGATCATCAAAACTTTAGTCTCTCCGAGTTTCATCGCCACAAAATATGAACTGAGTCCTCAGAAGGTCGGGAGTTTCTCATGAAGTTTTAGAGTCTTTTTATTTCGGAAATTATACTGATAGAGCTTAATTGAGATACCTCAGAATCTGGTAACAAATTTAGGCCAGTTATCAGAATCCCGATAGGCCAATCATCTCAACGCACTAAAATAGAAAATCGAGACATATTTGCTTATGATGGGTAAAGGTGATAAGTTCAGCTAAATCAACGCTGATTCTTTATTAGTAGTTCTGAGCTCCTCCTTGCGTTACTGAACAGCTACCAGACTTGATCATTCAGATCAATTCAAAGCCCTGCTCAGTTTACTTCAATTTTTATTTTTATCAAAATATAGAACAAAGAGCGAAGCAATCCGCAACTATATATTCGGAGTCAAAATTAGAATTAATATAATTTAAGGAAACTCAACTAACAAAGTGAAATCTCTCTTTGGAGTTATGAGAACATCACTGCTTCCCCTTATCCTTGTTTCATTGATGTCGCTGACATATGTAGCAAATTCTGCATATTGCGGCAGCAACTATTGCAAAACTTGTCACTCAGTTTGGACAAGTTGGTGTGCTACATGCAACACAGGTTATTACTATGATATCGACTTTGATCCTAATGGTACATGGGGATCATATTGCCTTTCCTCCTGCTCTGGAGGCTGCATTGACCCGAATAACACAGCTTACGGGTCTTCAGGAACTTGCAGCGAATCTAATACTATATGCAACTCCACTTCCAACTCAACTAACTCTACTAGTTCTGGCAGCTCCTCCATTAAGCTGGGAACAACCCTTCTGATCGTCGTGATTGTGGTTCCAGTCGGGGTGTTCTTGTTACTTGTAATTTGCATCTGTTGCTGTATTATGCAAAGAAAAAAGAGAAGAATAATGAGCAGTAGAACAAATTTCCAAACGCCAGTATATGGACAACCGCAAGTATCTGGACAACAGCAAGTATACGGACAACAGCAAATGTACTACAATCAGCCACCTGTAACCCAAGGGCCAGTGTATGGACAACAGCAACAATCTGGAGTGATCTACTACTAACGAACGATGGTCAGACAGTTATCCAATCAAAGCCTTTTGTATAACAGACATACTTTCATAGGCTATTTTATTTTTCTACTTTTCGTTGTTCTTCCATTCATCTAATTATTTATTGCACAAGAAGATATCTATACGAATTTTCTCCTTGCTGCATACAATAGCAGGTGAATTCCAAAGAAGTTTCTTCAGATTTTTAACTCAAAGCTATATGCACACTCTGTTAGTGTTGTGTAGCATTAAATATATAGACAAGGAATGGGTTGCCATCACTTTCTCTTTTTTTGAGAACAATTCGATGTTCAATTTGTGTTTTCCGAAGAGAGAAATTAAATTTCAAATCATTTGAAAACGCTCACGACAACAATTCTCGTTGGAGGATTCAAAATATGCATTAGCATTAGGGAGGAGAATGGTCAATCAAAGAAGAAATTAGCTGCGATTCAAATATTTATCAAATGGAATAAGAAATCTCTCATTTGAGCAGTGGATATCTCATACTTCAGTGATCTCGTTCATAACTGAGTTTTTGAGAAAATGGACGACTTAAGCATCGTATATTTATTTTAGTATTTTGGGTTGTAGGACAGGAAGTATAAAAAAACTATAGGAAAAATTGTCGGACACATCCTCCGAAATGCTTTTACCACCAAATAATCGGTCCCCTCACAGAGAAATTAGTTTGAAACATAGTATATTTTCTGAATTAATTGTAAAGGTAAAGGCTCTGAAAGTCAAAGCGAACTTGTCGCTAGGGTCACTAATCTAATTCGAACTCAAGTCTTCGTAATTTCCCATTAAAAAAACATTTGAGGATGTAATTTGAGATAGCAAATATGAAATAGGATGGATAATGGGATGGAATGAGAAACTATCTGATTGATTCCAAATTAAGGACTGTCAAGATCATCAAAGCAACGGTCGCGTTGCCGATCCCTCTGCATATAATACTCACTGAGCCAGCAGAAGGTCGACAGCTTCTAATGGCGTACTAAGCTCTTTTATTTCGGATTTAATTGCATCTTTGTTGATTATTTTAGATATCTCAGAATCCGGTAGCAAATTAGGCCAGTTACCAGAATCCCGATAGGTGACTCAGCTCAACACACTAAAATAGAAAAACAAGATTTTCTTGCTCTTTATGGAAAAGTCTTCAGACTCAACTAAATGAATGATGCTTCTATTAGTGGTTCTAAGATCTACTATTGTGTTAGAGACCTGTTACCAAATGTTGATCATTCAGATCAACCAAGAAACTCAGCTTAAAACAACTTTTATTTTTGATTCAATTTATAACAGGGAAGCTTGGCAATTGCCGACTATATATATTCAATTCAAAATTAGAGTTGATTATGATTACAAGAAAACCCAATTAACAAAGTAAAATCTCTTTCTAGATAGATGAGATCGTCAGCGCTTCTTGTTATCCTGGCTTCATTGATGTCGTTGGCATGCGCAGTCAACTATGTTGAGTGTGGCGACTATTATTGCAAATCTTGTCACCATGACAATCCAAATCTGTGTAAGACCTGCTATGGTTATTATTCTATTGACGATGATCCTGATGGTTCATCAGGATCATTTTGCTGGTCCTCCTGTAATAGTGGCTGCATTGACCCGAATAACACACGGTACGGGGATAAAGGAACATGCAGCATGTCTAAAACTCAATGCAACATTACTGCCAACATTACTAGTTCTGCCGGCAACTCAGGACTCGGAACGGGTCTCCTGATCGTCGTAATTGTGGTGCCAATAGTGGTGTTCGTGATAATCGTTATTTGCATTTGCTGTTGTATCGTGCAAGCTGGAAAAAAGGGAAAATTAGTGACCGCTAGGACGAATGCAGCGACTCCTGCCTCTTCAGGAGGGTCTGGATCAACCTCCTACCAGCAGCCAGTGCCTAATGACGAGCAAATTCTAACGCCCAAATACGAGAATCGAATAGAGCTGAAATCTTCAGCACTACCAGTAATCCAACAAACACAGCAGCAACAACAACCACCAGAGATCCACCGGTACCAACCAATGATCCAACAGCCTGAAATGCTACAACAACCACCGCAAATAATCCATCAACAGCCACAAGAGACCCCACAACCACAAATGTTACAGCCTCAGCTACAAAGAATCCAACAACAGGCGCACGAGATCCAAAAGCCTCAAATACTTCAGCAGCAACCACAAGAGTTCCAACAACAGCCACTAGTATTCAATCAACAACAGCCACCAGTATTCAGTCAACAGCAGCCACTAGTATTCCATCAACAGCAGCCTCAAATGTTACAGCAGCCACAAGAAATCCAAGGGTTAGCGTACGGGCAACAACAATCACCATTCATGGTTTACAAATATTAAAGATTGAATAGTCGGACGTTATTCAATCAAAGTATCTTCCTCAAAAGAAAATTTTTCATATGTTATTTTCATTTTTTGTTTGTTGTTATCCAATTATCTATCTATTATCAGGAATCCCTATATTTGATGTTTATCTCTGCTACTGACAATACACGAATGAATCTTAAGATAGCTTCTTCAGAGTTTTTCTTCAAAGATTCAAGCTCTTTCTTTGAGTTGCTGTAGTTAAATTTATTGCCAAAACAGGAGGACGCATTGTCAGTACAAATGATAAACTGTTAAATATGATTCCAGTGAAAGTGAGAAGCAAATTTAATGTCACTTGCATTTCGAAAGAAAGTTATTCTCGTTTAAGGATTCGAAATTTACATTGTGAAAGAGAGAAGCCCTTCTCAGCAGGAACTAAGATCGATTCAAACTCAAATTACTCATTAACTCAACAATAGACCTAAAGTTCATTCCTTCATCTCACCACAAAGTGCGGTATGCACACCAATATTTTTCCTATTTCGAAAATTATGTTCATAGTATTATTTATTCCGGCAATAAAGCGCGAAGACAAAATGCTTGTGGTGTCAAGAGTCGTCATGTTTTTATCGGAATTCTCAATAGAAGTTAATGAACTCAATTGACCACATTTCATTAACCTTCCAAAGTTGGAGAATTTTTCATTAATTAGATTCGAAACCGCCTTCGCCTGTGATGTTTGTTAGAGATCTCAGAGCACATGAGAGCTAACTTGGAGAGGTCGGGCTTGGAAGTTGATCATGTACGAAACGCTGATAATTCAGCATATCTCCATTTTCTCTGAACACTCATAGCAACTACACGGAGACCTTATTTGTTGGAAGACAAGGAATTTCTAACGACAACATGGGCTTGTTATAATTTAGAATAAAATTCGATTCGTTCACAGTTCTTATCTCTGAGCCTCAGAATTCGATAAAATTATTCGATCAGTCAGCAGAATTTCCAATGAGCTCTCATACCAATGAAGACAGAGAGAGAAAGAAAGAATGCATATTCTTTCTTTTCAAAACTCCTGTTCTAAATGGTCCCCTGGAGCAATAAATCACATTATATGTTAGAGAAACATAGAAATTTTTAGGAGTCTCAGGTTAACTCAAGACCTCGACTAACTTTGATTGACTTTATAATACAGGAAATTTTGGCAGTCTTTAATCATTTATTCAGAATGAAATAATCTAATTATAATTAGGGTTCAAGAAAATCAATTAACTTTTCAGATTCTCTCTAGAGCCAATGAGAGCTTCGCTGCTTCTGGTCTTCGTTTCATTGACGTAATTGGCGTACATAGCAAATTCTCTTACCTGTGCAGCAATTATTGCGCCATGTGCCATTCAGCTTATTGCGCTACATGAGACTCAGGCTACTACTATGCTATCGTTTAAGCTTCACCTGCTTTCGGGTGTCACTGGCAAGTCAGACACCAAGTGGGGAAACTCGGAAATCTGCACATACTTTTCCTCTGCATCCACGAATAAGGTTGAAACCCGCTATGATTGTGGTGAGAGAGATTCAATTACGCTGTTCTTGACAACTGTAATGATAATTGTCTGATGTTCCTTGAAAAAAAGACAAGATAGAGAACTATTATTACTACTAATCTTTTAATTCGTGGAACTCTCAATTGTAAGTGATCATGTTGTGTTATTGTTATATGCACGAGGAGTAGTACTATTCACATATATCAAAACTGAATCTTATACTCAACTATTTAGTTTTTATTCACTAACTTCTTGTGGGCTTTTTTCAATTTTTCAGCTATTCTTCATGATGTCTCAGTGCTAACTTTAAGGAGATAATGTTATTCTAAGTCCTCTGAGAAACTCTGAGGTTTGAGAATGCTCCTATTGAAGGTTAGAGGATCCGTGCAAAATAGTTCATATTTTATAATAAAATTTATGTACATGACTATTAGCTATTTCAAGCATACTTTTCACAAGAGAAAAACCGTGTTATTGAGCCTCATCAATCTAATTTCAGATATATACCATCAGGAGTTCTATTTTTCGTTTTTCAAATTTCAATTATTCAGAAGTAGATCTGTACATCAATACTCATCTTCTTCATCTTCCTCGTAGGAGTTCGTATTCAGACCTATTGAGTTCTCTTATCAATAGTACAAAGTTGTAAACTTGTTAGAAGTCTAAAGAAATTGTCGCTAGGTTAAGCGAAAATATCACACTTGCCAGATTTGATTAAATGAAAAACTACAGCAGAACTAAAGAAGCTTGAAGCGTTCGAGTGATAACTTTGAAGCTATTAATTCGCTTTTATGATTTTCCTTCAGTTTTGCTCTATTGTTTTTTTCAACGACAACCTTTGGAGATTAGGAAAAAAAGCATTGTGAAAATCATTAAAAATTCAGTTTTTTGTGGTATTTCTCAACCGTATAGCACACTGCTTATTAAATTTGTTAGAGGTGAAAACGTTGGAAACATTGAATTCAAGGGATTGGCATGCGGGCAAATTCAATTTGTCGAAATTTATTTTTTTTTTAACAAAAACCAAAAAAAAGCACGTACTCAACGTCTATTTTTGGGTGTTTTAATGTTTTTTATCGCTTTTTGGATATAGAACTCCAGTTAGACCTAAAAACACGCTTACTTCTGACAGATCAATGCCGAATAAATTGAATTATCCTACTCTGGGGATTTTTTTCCCCCCAAAGAGCCCGACTTTTTCATTTAGAAGCCATCGTGATCGCATGATTGGCTCATGATAAATTTTATTTTTGGGATTTAATTAGAATTACCGATTGTGTGAATTTCGGATGTATTGGGATCTAATACCAGGAAAATTATGAAACCACTTATCAGGACCCTGATAGAGGTCCTAGTCTAGAGTTCTGCACTACCAATCGCCAGCATACAGATTGACTTTTTACCCTGGTACTCAGTTTGGCTCAGTTTCTTGTAACTTAAATTCAATTAAATAATCCATTTAACTCCAAACAAATTTTGCAACTCGTAACGATTCTTAATTTCTCAATAATTATAATTAGAACTCAATAAAAACTGAAAAATCTCTCCTTAGCCATGAGAACGTCCCTTATTCTTCTACTTGTCTCATTAATGTCATTGGCATATGTAGCAAGTTCTGCTGGCATCTGTGATAGCACCAGCTGTGATGAATGCTATGGCTCTTCAACACTTTGTGCTAAATGCAAATCAGGCTACTATTACTGGGGTTCAGATTCTTATGGGGCGTATTGCTATAGCTACTGTAGTGGGTCGTACTGCGTTGATAGTTCAAACACCGCTTATGGACCTTCAGGAACTTGCACCTTCTCTAACTGCTACTCCAGTTCAAGTTCCAGTTCAAGTTCCAGTTCGAGTTCCAGCTACAGTGGTACTGTCAGCTCCGCTGTTAAACTCGGAACGACCCTTATGATTATTGTGATTGTAGTGCCAATCGCAGTTTTCATTTTAATCGTTACTTGTGTCATTTGCTGTATTATGCAGCAAAGAAGAAAGAGAAGAATCTCAGGAGGAACAACATCTTTCGTCACACCAGTAAGTTCCTACAACCAGCCAGTGGTAAGCTACGACCAATCAGGGTTCCAACAACCAGGGTACGGGCAGGTATCCTATGGGCAACAAGCATATGGACAACCAGTATATGGGCAACCAGCATACGGGCAACAAGCTTACTATTAGAACCCGCCTACTGAAAAAAGAATTATATATCTTCATGCTTTTTTTTCCCCCTTGGTTGCGTACGCTGTCTGCTTCTTGAATGTAGACGAATATTCATTCCAAAAAGTTTATCTTTGCTTCGTACCACTTCATAATTTTCCTTGATACCCATTTTGGTATATTTCGTACTTTCATAGCATTAAAGTTATCGTTGAGGGAAGGAATAGTGACCCCCAAATAAGACTCTGAGGAACATACCCTGATATTTTGAAAATATTAGGAGAAGGAAAGTGAGCGTGTACAAAATAACGATAGTATTTGTATGATGTGACTTACTCAATGAATAAAATTGTAATTTGGATATTTTGCTTGGTTAAGAGATCGAATAGGATCAGATAAAACAATTATTGTCTTGCCCGATCTGCATTTTACACTGGCTGTGGTGACGGCGTTTAATTTTCAGCTTCGACATTCGACTCTTAATTCAGCATATATAGAGAGTTTCTACATTTATCAATTCCAAGATCTAATTTGTTACTGAACACCGCATTACATTTGCCATGATACAACTTTCTTAGATGATAAATTTTCAATGAGGGAGAAAAATGGTCATTCCGCACTAGAACAAAAGATATGTAAGGTGTTTCAATAGTCCAAGACCTTGGTCATTGACATTAGATGTAAATGTTGAGGCTTATATAGTGAGTTTCAGTGATGATTTATTCCTAACCTGAACAATAATTAATAGGATGCTAGCTGAAAATCTCTATACCAATCAAGAACATCGATACCAATTACAACCTGCTATCTGTTGTGTCCACCTTTTTAATTTCTCATCAGTACCTATTTTCTTAGCTTAGCTCAACTTAGTCTCTTTTTAGCAAACTTGTCCAATAGCAAGCGAGCACTTAATTGCCCAATAAATCAATTAAATAGTATTCAAGTATTATCTCGACTAACTTTAAAGATTCTCTCTACAACTATAGAGCTTAGCTTCTTCTATCTCCGGTTCATCGTTGTCACTGGCATTTATGTAGCACATTCTATTACCTGTGGCAGGAAGTTACTGCGTCACTTACCATCGAGCTAGCCAGAGTATTGCTCCACATGTCACTCAGGCCATTACTATCTCATCGGTTATGGTTCAAAAGGTCAAACAACTTAAGTTCCTCTTTTTCAAACTCCATTGACAAGTCAGACCCCAACTAGGGACTTTGGGAGAGGCTGCAGATATTTTTCCTTTACATCTACATCTACCTTGAGCTGCTCCATCTCTACCGAATTTTGTTTGCCAAAGAGCCTGACTTTTCATTGAGAAGCCATCGTGATCTCATGATTGGCTCATGATAAAATTTATTTTTGCAATTTAATTAGAATCACTGTATGAATTTCGGATGCGTTGGGATCTAATTCCATTAACCTTATTAAAATATTAAGTCAGTTATTAGGATTCCGATAGGCGTCCTTGTCAAGAGTCCTGCACAGCATTGATCTCGAAGGCTGGCTTTCAATCATCAGCCATGCAGATCGACTCCATACCTCGACTCACTTTAGCTAAGTTCAGTTTATTTTAAGTAAAGCTGAATTAAACTTATCCATGGAGTTCCTGCAAAGTTTTGTAGCTATTAACGAGCCTGTAATTGTTCAATAATTATAATTAGAATTCAATAAAGACTGAAAAATCTCTCTTGAGAAACTATGAGAACATCGCTTCTAATTCTTGCTTCATTTGATGTCACTAGCATTTGTAGCAAAGTCTGCTGGCAGCTGTGATACCACCAGTTGCGATGAATGCTATGACTCTTCAATCCTTTGTGCTAACTGCAAAACGGGCTACTATTACTGGGGTACAGATTCTTCTGGGGGATATTGCTATGATTACTGTAGTGGTTTGGACTGCATTAACAGTACAAACACCGCTTATGGACCTTCAGGAACTTGCAGCCCCTCTAACTGTGACTCCAGTTCAAGTGTCAGTTCCAGCACAAGCGGTTTAGTCAACTCTGCCTCTGGGCTCGGAACGGCCAAACTGATAGCTGCTATTGTGGGGCCAATTGTTGTTTTCATGGCGATCATTTGTTGCGTCGTTTCCTGTATCATTAATAGAAGAAATAAAAGAAAATCAGAATCGTCAACATCTTCTGTCACTCCAGAAAGCACCAACAATCAATCAGTACTAAATTACGACGAATCATTAGGATTCCAACGACCAACGGCCTGGCAACCAACGGATAGGCAACAATAAATGGCATACTATTAGAGTTATAAAAGCCTTAAAAAAATAAAATAGAATTTATCTGCATACTTTTTTTTATTTTGTTTTTGAGTGTGCTGTCTGCTTTTTGACTGTTGTACGAATATCTATTCCAAAAAGATTATCTTTGCAGCTGAAACCCACTTCAGATTTTTACTTGTTATCCGTTTAGGTATATTTCGTAATGTCATCACATTAAATTTATCGTTGAGGGAAAGGAGTAGTGACCATATAAGGCTTTGATATTTTGAAAGGTGCTTTTGTAGCAGGAAAGAAAGTGAATACAAAATAACAACAAAATTTTGTGTGAGATGACATTTTCAATGAATAAATTGCAATTTTCATAATTTTTTTCGTGAAAAGTTCGAGAAGTAATCTCTAAGCATCGAAAAGTCGCTTCAGAATTTGTATCCTTAATCAAGTCCTTTAATAATATGAAACCTTTAACATATTTTTGTTACATCTTACACTTAGTGTGTTCTTGCTGTTCAATTTTCACCTTTCAGACTAGACTTCTTACTTTAATCTCAAGAGCATTTATTTATTGCTCCCAAATTAAATTAGCGGCAGAAATTCACATTACATCTGCCATAGTTACCAGATGAAAATTCTTAAATGGGACGAGAAAATTTGTTCATTGCTCAACAATTGAGATCTCACAAATCAATGCCTTCACATTTTTAAGCGCTTATCGAGTTTCAGTGATGATTTATTCCCACTAATAACCAATGGGATGCTAGCCGAAAAGCTCTACATCGATGAAGATCAGTTCTTTTTGTCCTAGCTTAGTTGCTAACGATGCCAAATGTTGCAATTGCTTCCTCCTATATATGTAGGCAAAGGTTCATCTTGAGAATACGAGCATCAATTCAACTGAAATATTTGTTAGAAACAACATGAATCCGGTTAATAAATTTAATAACTCACATCTTTTGACTAAAAAAAACTAGACCTCCGCTTTGGATCCTCTCCTTTTCAAGAAATAGCTCTAGAAAGTGGAATAGCTATTTATGAGATCCAATCTTTTCATTAAAGGTTCAATTCTTTGAAATTATTTGGAGAGACCACACTATCTTCAGAGCGAAAATCAATAAATTTCATTCATATTAGTATTGTTGCTCTTTATTAAAAAATATTGCCCTCATACTGTTCTTTTCATCATTAAGCCGCAATCATGCTCATTATTAATCTTGTTCAACTAGCATCACCTCGAGACAGCCAGACCTGTTTGTCAAATAAATTTCTTCGTTCCGTCTCAGAGAGATAAAATATTGTATCAAAGAAAACACATATCCTACATTTTATTTTATTTTTTTGGTTGGTACATTTCACTTTTGTAGAATATTTAATTTTGTATATAAAACCTCAGTTTAAATAAAACCAAGCTTGCCTCTGGCAAATAACTATGTAATAAATTGGTCTATCCAGCTTCACGAATGTTTTTCCGCCAACAAGTCATACTGTTCATTAGAAGATACTAATTTCTCTTGATGCCAGGCTCATGATATAATTTTTGGTATTTCGAAATGACTCGAATACTTGTAGTTGTTTGTATTCGGAAATGTTGGAATCCAATGCTAGTTATGAATCCAGTTATCAGATGCCTGAGAGGGTTCACTTCAACTTACCAAAACCCCAAAACCATAGATGGTTTGTTCCTTTTTCGCACAAAGAGACCAGCTTATTAAAAAGATTCTAATGAGTCTTGCCTATAGTTCTGTACTGCATTTATCATCAGGCTAATTTCCAATCGCCGATCATCTAGGTTGACTTATACCTCGACTCAGCTTAGCTTAATTCATTATTTTTTTCTTTAGCAGATTTGCAACTTGTAACGGTCTTGAAATTATAATCTGAATTTAGTTTATCTCAATTAATTTTGAAGGATCTTTGAGACCCATGAGAACGTCGTACCTTCTTATACTTGTTTCATTGATGTCGCTGGGATATGTTGCGAATTCTATTTACTGTGGCAGCAATTGGTGCGCTACTTGCCACTCTTTCTGGACAAGTTATTGCGCTACATGCCCATCAGGCTACTATTATTATATCGACTACGGTTCATCAGGATCATCTTGTTATAGTACCTGTACTGGTGGCTGCATTGACAGCTCGGCAACCACTTATGGACCATCAGGAACTTGCAGCTACTCTAACTCTGCATGCAGCTCCAGCTCAAGCTCAAGCTCCAGTTCAAGTTCCAGCTACAGTAGTACTGTCAGCTCTGCTGTTAAACTCGGAACGACCCTTATGATTGTGGTTATTGTGGTCCCAATCGTAGTTTTCATACTAATCGTTACTTGCATCATTTGCTGTATCATGCAGCAAAGAAGAAAGAGAAGAATCACAGGAGGAACAACATCTTTCGTCACACCAGTAGGTTCCTATAACCAACCAGTGGCAAGCCCCAACCAATCTGCATTCCAAACACCAGGTTATTACCAAGACCCAATCCAACAACAAGCGTTCCAACAACCAGTGTACGGGCAGCCAGCTTATGGACAACCAGCATATGGACAACAGCAAGTGGCTTACTATTAGAGGTAGAAAAGCGGCTTCTTAATAATAATTATACGGTTGTTTTTTTTTTTGTTTTGGTCGTGGTGTTATGCCTATACTTGACTGTAGACGAACATTCATTCTGAAAAGTTTATCTAGCTGCTTATCTTTGAAAATAAGTCACGAATTAATTCGTTAAGTAATTATATCCTCATTTCAAGAGTAAATGACACTTCGGTCTTTTTCTCTTTAAGCACATTTTGTAACGTGATAGATTTAAATTGAATACTGTCGGAAAAGATAAACACTTTTCCAGACCTTGAAGGGTACATTAATTTTATTTTCTTTTATTTTCTTTTGAGGAGTGTTTGTAGAGTGTAAGTTTAAAAAATAAGAAGTCAGATTTTGTAAAATGACATTCTAAATGAATAAATTTTGGATATTTCACAACGTTGAAGTTTTAAGTTTGAACTGTCAGCATGGCGATAAGGAGAAAAGCACCTCTTCAAAAATTTTCCTCAGAATCTGCAACTCCAAGAATAAATTCCTACAATGATAATTTCTGCATGAAAAATAAAATTGAGTGTTCACTATTCATCAAAACAAAAAGTTTCATCACGTAGCTAACGAGTCATTGTGATGAGGAAGCATGCAAGGCTTAGCAAATAAAATAAATGTTTCACAGCCTCTGAACTCTTTAGTGGCTATTTAACCCTCAACTTGAGCAATATTTCTGAGGATTAATGCTAAGAATTTCGACATGATGAATAGTTCTTTTGTCTTGGCTTGTTGCTAACGATGTCATAAGCCACAAGTGCTTTTTGCTCTATATTTAGGCGAAGGATTCAAAGATTGATTCAAACTCAGATAGCCATTAGGCAGCATGTGCAGTAATTAATTATTCATGATTCACATAATTTTGACGGGAAAAAACCCACCTTCTTTCTATCATTAGAAAAATTTTTCAGTTTTCTCCATTCAAGTGGTAGATTAGAACTTTAACCATTAGAAGCAAATATCTATTGCTCATGAACGGATTTTGCTTTTACTCATGGGATTTGGTAGGCACAAAATAAGTCCTCCTTCGCACGCGTAACAAAAATGGACAAACAACAAATTCTAAAAAGGTTTTCAATAGGAAAAAAAATTAAAAGCAACCTTTAATTAAGGCAAGACTCGTAAGGAGATTAGCAATCGACCAACCGGGAATTTCTAGAGTCCTTAAATAATCCAGTTAATTACACCAGTGTGAATTCAAAAAACTTTTTGTGTTTCTCAAAAACCAAAGAATGCAAAGAAGGTTTGCCGATGATCAATAGCCCATGCAGCCGGACTTTAGCAAAGTTTGCTTTACAAACGCAACAAACAGGACAAACAATAAAAACTTAAAATAAGAGATGCTCTTTTTCTCTTTTTTATTTTTTCGAAGCCATTTATTCTCGTATTGATGGCCTAATTAGCAATTTTATTTTTGGAATTTATTAGATTCTCAATGATCACTGGTTGTGTCCAGATGCTTTGGAAACTAAAATCAATAAATTCTTCGCCAGTTTTCAGATCAGAATCTCCGATAGCCCCTCACCTCAACGCATAAAAATACAAAAACCCTGAATCGTTTCGTTCATTTTTTCATAAAAGCAGTCATCCCAAGAAGCAAATTGACTTACGTCCTGGTCTAGAGCCCGGCACTGCAACAATCTTAACGCTAATTTCCAATCGTCCGTCACCCAGATCGTCTTATCTCTCCGACTCAACAGCTTATTTTATTTAATTGGCATTGAAATTTCCAGATTTAATTTCTGGTAAGTTTTGCAACTCAACTATTTATAAATTGCTTAAATGAATTATAATCACAATTCAAGAACATCGCAATTAATTTGAAGGATTTCTCTCCATAGCCATGAGAACGTCGCGTCTTCTTCTTATCCTTGTTTCATTGATGTCGCTGGCATCTGTCGCTAATTCTATTTACTGTGGCAGCAGATATTGCGGCACTTGCCACTCAACCTGGACGACTTATTGTGGTACATGCCCTTCAGGCTACTATTATGAAATTGACTCTGATCCTTCTGGTTATTGGGGATCAACCTGCAGGAGCTCCTGCTCTACAGGCTGTATTGACAAGACAAACACCGCTTACGGAATTTCAGGAACCTGCAGCCTCACTAAAACTAGATGCGGCTCCAGCTCCAGCTCTAGCTCAAGCTCAAGCTCAAGCTCGATTTCCAACTACAATAATACTAACGTTAAAATCGGAACGGGTCTCATGACTGTGATTATTGTGGTACCAATCGTAGTTTTCGTTTTATTCGTTACTTGCATCATTTGCTGTATCGTGCAAAGAAGAAAGAGAAGAATAATGCCAACAACAGCAACTATAATAGCACCAGCAAGTTCCTACAACCAACCAGTGATAAGCCAAAATCAACCAACATTCCAATCACCAACACTTTACCCAGACCCAATCCAACAACAAGCGTTCCAGCAACCAGTGTACGGACAGCCAGCGTATGGTCAACCAGTATATGGACAGCCAGCGTATGGTCAACCAGTATATGGACAGCCAGCGTATGGACAGCCAGTCTATGAGCAACCAGCTTATGGGCAACAGCCAGTGGCTTACTATTAGAAATAGAAAAGTTTCATGCTTAATCATGTTACCATCTTTTTTTTTGGCTTTTTGTGTACTGCCTATCTCTTTGACTGTATATGAACATTCATTCTCAAAGTTTATATTGGTAGCTATATTCAAAAGTGAACTCCGAGTTCGATTCTGGAGCGATCATCTCCTCATTTCAAGAGTAAAAGTCATCGTCGGATCGCACTTTTATTTCATTATGATTTTGATTCTTGCTCTTCTTATCGGTACAATCACGCCCCATGAAAATTTTCTTCTTCTGAAAACGGTAGCTCTATTTCAAAAAAAGATTTATATATAGCTTGTATCATGATTGCTTAACCCTCGTAATAGGAAAGAGATTATCAAAACCTCATAGATGCTTATAATGTTGCAGATATTCATGTGAATGGTTTGAATAAAGATAATAATGAGATATATAATTATGCAGCACTTTTATTTACTGAAGAGTATCTCTATTAACAACAAAAAAAAAAAGGAACCTGTCTCTCTTGATTTATGGTTTCCTGTTTAGTACTTCCGGAGTCGTCAGTGTGGATTATATTTCAATTCTTACACCTTTTGGCCAAGCTTCATTGTTCTTGAGTGCTGCTGCAGCAGTTTTTCCAAAATAATTGTATTGCAGTAAGAGCACTTCCAAATTTCTCCAACTCTTGTTTTCTCCTATCGCCATTGCTCCTTTGTCACCGATTCTATTTTCCTTTAGGCTTAATTTCTTAAGTTCTTTCCATTTGGAATTGCCTCCAATCGTAGCCCCTCCTTCGTCTCCGATCTGATTGTTGGCTAAATTAAGTTCTTCGAATTTTTTCCAAGTTGAGTTTAATCCAATCGCTTTAGCCCCTTTGTTCCCAATTTTATTGTTGCTTAAATCGAGGATTTTGAGATCGATCCAAATATAATTCTTCGCTATAACTTCTGCCCCTCTGTCTCCTATGTGATTATCTTGTAGCAAAAGCTCTTCTAGATGAATCTAAGTTTTATTATATCCTAGTGATTCTGCTGCTTTGTCTCCCATATTATTCACGCTTAGAGACAACCTTTTAAGTTTACTCCAGCTGGAATTTTTTCCTATTGCCACTCCGCCCTCATCTCCTATCTGGTTATTGGATAAATCGAGGACTTCTAAATTCGTCCAAACGAGATTCGATGCAATGGATATCGCTCCTTTCTCTTTAATGGAATTGCTGGATAAGCCAAGTTTTCTGAGTTTTCTCCAGGCAGTATTGCTTCCGATAGCTATCGCTCCTCTGTTCCCAAGATAATTGTCGTCGAGCATGAGCTCTTCCAAATTGGCCCAGGCCACGTTTGATCCAATCGCTATTGCTCCTTCCATTCGAATTCTATTGTCGATCAGATTGAGTTTTTTGAGATTTCTCCAAATAGTATTGTTTCCGAGAACGATTGCACCTATGTTTTCGACATAGTTACTTCCCAAGTGCAACTCCTCTAAATTTGGCCAATTTGTATTTCCGATCAGCATCACATCCATATCTTTCACTTCTTTAGAGTCAAGCTTCACAACTTTTTGCTGAGGATCTCCTTTCAGCAATTCTTGGAGATCGATGCATACTTTTACTATAAAGTTTCTTTTCTCTTCAAGGAACTTTATAGAGTCCTCACGTAGCTTGTTGCAGAATAGGTAAATTTCTTCAATCTTTAACTCCGTATTCATCAACGCTGAAGCACCCTCTTCACTGATATTATTGTATTCTAATGATAATACCTTGAGGTATCGCCATATTCCATTTTTACTTATGGCAATCGCACCTTCGTTGCCAATAGCATTTCTCGATAAATCCAGTAACTCCAAACGTGTCCAAATGGTATTTTGGGCAATTGCCATTGCGCCCCTATCTTCAATTTGGTTCGCACTCAGATTAAGCTTTTTGAGATTTTTCCAACTATTATTGGAAGCAAGTTCAACTGCACCTTCTTTACCCAATTGATTTTGGGTCAAATTGAGATCCTCCAAATTTTCCCACGTTGTATTCTGTGCTAACGCCTGAGCTCCACTTTTACTTATGTTATTCCAGCATAAATGCAGTTTTTTGAGGTTCTCCCAGTGCTGATTCTTAGCAATGAGAATAACAGCTTCATCGTTCATTTGGGCGAAATTCAAAAGTAGTTCTTGGAGATTCATCCAAGTTTGATTATTCCCTATCGCCGAAGCTTCAACTCTCCGTGAGTTATTCAGTGATAAATCCAGTCTCTGAAGGTGAGTGAGTTTCAAGTTTCTTCCTATTATTTTTGCAATCTGAGCATTGAGCTTTCCATTGCTCAAGTCCAAATTTGAGTATTTTTCCGTACCCGGATTTTGATCACCAAGTATTAATTTTTGGATATTCTCCTTACCGAAACCTTGGTAGTCTCCTATCCGATCGAATATCATGATATTCTCCTCTGACAATCCATAGGATCCGTCGATATTTGCGCCAGTTAGCTCCAGTCCTTTTTGATTTATTCCTCTTATCAATTTACTTATAATATTGTCTTCAGCCATGGTTAGATCGATAAAGATGACCCTATTATCATTAGTAAGTATTGATATTGCATTCTCGTCAATTGGATCAATTGAATAGTCTTTAAATTGATCACATGCTTTTTCCCATTTGACTCTTCCATTGGCAATATCCTGGATTTTGATAGCAGTATACCTTGTTGACAAAATTGCCGTGCTAAGGGTAGTGTAAGAAAGACTAATCGTTTGATTTTTTACATGCTTTATGGCATGATTGCGGATAGTATCCAAAACCTGAAACGCTCCATTCTCTTCAATTGTGATCTGTTTTCCGTCTGAGGTGAGTTTGCTTTTATTATGGAAAGCATGGTGTGTGTGATATGGGCTATTCCGCAAGTATTGATTAGTTGAGATGTCATAAAACACTATGTTTTTATTTGTTCCAACGAAAAACATTTCAGCAGAACTTGAAGAAGGGATGTATCCACAGTTTGTCACAGATGGGATGAAAGAGATTGAGCGATATCTCCTTTTGGTGAGATCACAGTTGTTGACAGTCCCGTTATTATCGACTGAGAGAAAGTGCGTTCTGTCATGACTGAATTCGCATCCAATTACACTTCTCTTGTGCACTCTCCATACATCAATGCATTCACCTGTCTCCAAATTCCAAATTAGAACACTTCGGTCTTCTCCACCAGAGATCACGTACTTATTATCCTTACTGAACGAACAAGCATTTATCTCTCCAGCATGACCTCTCAGCCTCTTTACTTCTCTATAAAAGTGTTCGAGTTGTCTCTCAAACACAATAATCTCGCCTCGCGTACCAATTATCAAGTGATTTCCATCCCAGGAATGTGCGATACATGAGGATTCTTCACTCAATTGGAGACTAGAATATTCTTCGAAGCAAACTCCTTCCATATTTGCGTTGATAAATGTCGTGTCTTTGAGCCAAGCACCTGTGAAATTGACTCCTCTTAAATCAGCTCCTGTGAAGTTTGTTCCTTGAAAAATTCCATAGCTCAAATTCGCATTTGCAATGCAGTTCCCACTGAGATCCATGCCACTGAAGTTGTAGCCAACAGTGTTGAGAATTGTGATAGCGTTTGCTGTAGCAACTGAAAAAAGATGATCTTGACATTGAAATTGCTTTTTGGATTTAGCATCTGATAAGATATCTAGACTTGAGTTTTCTTTTTGTATCCGATGATTCTGTGACTTTACTCCATTGATGTACCTTGATCTTTCTATCAGTTTTATAAGTGGAGCTGATAAACTCCCCTGGTCAATGGTAGCTGCAACTAGGAACTGAAGAATCGAGAATGAGGTCACCCCATTCAGAAGAAGTCTCTGATTTAAGAACACCCCTTCCAGTTGACTGATACCTTTATCATTGCTTCTCTGAACGATTTGATCTGCGATCCTCGACGCCACGAAGAAATCCTGAAAAATTTTATGGGAAAATTTTATGACGCATTCAGTGTGATCGTTTTCCAATAGAAGGAGCGGGCAGTGTGCAAGCAGCTCAGTATAGCGTTCTGGATTTTCGTGCAGTATTGTGTAATTGCTTGCGTTAAGTGCAAGATTTTGTAATTGACTTCGTATGCTATCAAAAAGGAAACTTTTAGACTCTTCACTGTATTTCTCAGCTTTTGAAGCTGAGTACCTTTCAATAGTAATGTTGATTGCGCAGGTCGTGATTAGCAGATAAAATTTATAGAGATCCAATTTTGCAAAATTATTCCTCTCAGAAGCTCTTTGGAATCCCTCCCTTTTTGTTAGGCAAATTTGTATTTCTTGGTGGGATAATTCTCTCTGTTTCGGAAGAATTTGGGCAGAAAAGATTTCGACAAAGATAGATGCGTGTAGAGGGACTCTAACAATTTCTCTCAGGCCATTGGAATTGATCCACTCTTCATACTTTTCAGCAAGACCCCAAGATTTGGAGGCGGATAGCAAAGAATACCTAAAATAATCTTCTACTTTTTCGAGGAGTCTTGAAGCGATGTATTTTTTAAAATAAGAGAATAGCTGAGTGTCTGTGAAAGGCTGCAAGATTAATCCTTGAATTGAAGGCGATTTCCTCGTTGATCCAGCAAGTCCACAAAGCATATCTCTTCGTGTGTTGTTGGATACAAATTCCTCTTTGCAGGTGACAATC